>Ga0315904_10002083_pt1 | contig 31167 bp, 18 predicted proteins | sample LakEriMetagenome_6_FD_203529 | JGI IMG/M metagenome (GOLD analysis project Ga0315904, IMG submission 203529) | Freshwater fungal communities from buoy surface, Lake Erie, Ohio, United States - Buoy 12 MA120 | ecosystem: Environmental > Aquatic > Freshwater > Lake | place: USA: Lake Erie, Ohio...
CCGAAGGATTCATGCCGTTGTACATCGTGTCGCTTGAACTGGCGAGACCAAGGATGACGCTATATGCGATGTTGCCATCGACGATCGTGTCGTTGACTCCTGTGACCGTCACGGTTTGCGCAGTATTCCAATTCGTGGTCGTGAAAACGAGCGACGACGCGCTGACCGATCCCTCGGTGGTGTCGCTGGAACTGACGGGAATCATGACGTTGCCGGTCGGTTGCGAGCTTAGCTGGACCGTAAAGGTGGCGATGCCACCGGCCTCGGTGGTGGTAACTGCCGACGGTGCCGAAACGATAATACCTGCGATATCATTGTCTTGATTGATCAGATTGATGTCGTTCGGATTGATGTTGTTGTACGCGCTATCGGTGGAGAAGGATGGACCGAGGAGAACGCTGTACGCGATGTTGCCATCGGCGATCGCGTCATTGACTCCCGTGACCGTCACGGTTTGCGCGGTATTCCAGTTCGTGGGGGTGAATACCAGTGAAGTGGTGCTGACCGATCCTTCGGTGGTGTCGCTGGAACTGACAGGGATCGTGACGTTGGCGGTCGGTTGGGAGTTCAACTGGACCGTGAATGCGACCGTGCTCCCCGATTCGGTTGTGATGTTCCCGGAAGGAACCGAGACCACGATCGCATCTTTGGCTCGGACTGCTTCGTAGACGTTCAATCGACCGCCGGTCACAGTCTTTCCTGCCAACGAGGCGGTAGGGGTGGCGCTTTGGAGAATGGCCTGCTTGATTGCTGCTGCGGGGGTACCTGTCGGCTTGGTCGACGCATAGAGCGCAATCGCTCCGGTCACATGGGGTGCCGCCATTGAGGTTCCATTGAACGAAGCGTAAGCGTTGTTCGGAACCGTAGACACGATCCCTGAACCAGGTGCTGCGATATCGACAGTCGACGCACCAAAATTGGAGAAGCTAGCTAGGGTCCCGGTGTTGGTGATCGCAGCGACGGATATCACAGCATCGTACGAGGCGGCAGACTCCGTCGAAGTACCGACCGTGGTGTTGTAGTTGGCCGGGAAGGATGCGGATGTGTCATTGTTGAGACTCGAGTTCCCGGCAGCAGCGACAAACAGGATATCTTTTTTGGCACTGCGAAGGATCGCGTTGTGCAAGGACTGGGAATATCCCCCGCCGCCCCAGGAGTTGTTGGACGCGACGATGTTGAGGCCGTGTCGAGTCTTGAGATCGGTCAGGTAATCCAACGCCTTTACCGCGTTGGCGGTGGTTCCGCCGTTCGGACCGAGAAACTTGAGGGCAATCATGCTCACGTCCCAGGCCACTCCGGCGACTCCGATGCCATTGCCTCCGGTCGCTCCGATGGTGCCGGCGACGTGTGTTCCGTGCGCATCCTGTCCCGCATCGAACACGCTATTGTCGTTGGATACGAAATCCCATCCCCGAATATCGTCCACATAGCCGTTTCCATCGTTGTCGATCCCGTCCCCGGCGATTTCGAATGGGTTGACCCACATGTTGTCGATCAAGTCGGGATGATTGAACTGAATTCCCTCATCGATCACTCCGACAATCACGCTCGATTTCCCGGTGATGTTATCGTTCCATGCTTTTTCCGCTTGGCTTCCAAACCCATTGGATGTCGCAGCGGGGCCAATCGGCGAAGGCGAGTCGTTGCCGTACATCCCCCATAGGCTTCCGTTGGCGTAGAGCGGGTCATTGCTGACCACCGCGGGGCGATAAATATAATTTGGTTCAACATACAGGACGTTGGGATCTTCTTTCATTGCTTGCATGGCCGATTTCATGTCGACCCCAGCACCGAGCTTGATGCGCTGCAGGGCTCCCATTCCGTTGTCCCGCATGAGTTTGGTATGGATGGTCTCGACGACCTGCATCTCGCCCGCGAGCAGTCCTACGCTGCGTGACGTGGCGACGGTTTGTGGGGCGTACTGGACCAGGAGTTCGTTTGGAACATGTTCCATGTTTTCGAGAGAAATGGAGTCATTAAAGGGTGTTGCGGAAAAACACTGCCTGGCCTCCAGCGGCTCCATGCGAAGGGATTCACGGAGTCGTCGTGGATTACTTTTGCGATTATGTTTTCTGGCCATCGTCTTTCCTCGTTGTTCACTGAAGTTCTGAGAATACTGCGCGAGTTTCAAAGGGGCCCGTCGGCCGTCGTGGTGGGACCAACGCCCTCGGATCCAACCCTCTCTAGTCAGTTAGGACGAAACAACGAAAAAAGGTAACAATCGCAAGTACCGAATAGGCAAATTGGGGGTGCCTTGACATCTGCGGACAATGCCAGCCGAACGTCTGCCACGCAACAGGTAGCCGGGGCAGCTGTGGATCGCGTGGAATCGGTACAAGAAGCTCAAGGATATCGAGGGTTTTCAGAATTTTTTTGCCGTCCTCCGTTACGTCCAGGACACGAATACCCCCTTGAAAGATAGGGCACGTTGCTCGACGCATCCGCAGGAAAAAAAGAAAGGTTCCGACATGTCAGTAGGTAGTATTTTCTCAAAGTTCGCCAGCATGTTATTGAAGAAAAGGCCTGCCGTGCGAAAAAGGCTTGCCCGATCGAAGAGGCGAGTTTTGTTCGAATCCCTCGAGTCTCGCCGCGTGATGGCGGCTGATCTTGCACTTTTCGAGTTCGGGTTGAAGAACGGTGAACTGTTCGGCATCCGTTCCATCGATGAATCTCAAGTCCCCGCTGCCGAGCGGGTCGTAGATTTCGCAGGTTCTCAACTTAGGATCGACCTTGCGGACTTGGACGATGCTTCCGTCCGAGGAAAGTTAACGGCGAACGATGCGGCGAGCTCAATGCTCTACACCTTCGAATTGGAGGGGATGGAATGGGATTTCCGTGAGCGCCAAGGCAAGCTCGAGCTCGTCGGCGACGACAATGATCTGTTGCAGAATGAGGATATGCCGTTGGACACGAATGGGAATGGCACCGTTGAGCCGCTCGATGTGTTGAGCGTCATCAATTTCATCAATAGCAGCCCCACCACAGTAGTCCCAATCCGCTCCTCCTCTGCGGTATCCGAAGCTTTCGTCGATGTGAATGGGGATAACGTCGTGAGTCCCATGGACGTGTTGATGATCATCAATCAACTGAATTCGGGTTCGGACGATACGAAGATGCCGTTGATCGCCGAAGACGATTATTTTGAGAGAACATTACCATCCACGGCAACGGAATTCCCAGCGAGCGAGATCGACGTTTTGGCGAACGATTTGGGAGAAGGATTGCGATTGGTCGATGTTCAATCCGGAAACGTCGGCACGGTAGAGATCGTTGAAGCGAGCGATGGCTCGGGCAAGATGGTCGTGCGATACACGCCGGGCGATCAGTTCCGAAATATCGACGCGTTTCTGTACACGGTAGAGGATGCAGCAGGGAATCGAGCTACAGCCATCGTTCGAGTCGGGTACAACCTGGAGGCGACCGGAGATACGTCGTTCAAGGTGAATGTAGCGGACCGAGTAACGGGGGATGCACCGGGCGCTGCAATCGACTTCCAAGATGCGGATGGCAACGCGCTCATTTCGCTCGAGTTCGGGGGAGATGAAAACGAAAAGGTGGGAGTATTGGTCAATTTCCAGCCGAATGAAGCTCCCTTTGGCCTAGCGATTGCGGGCACTTTCTCAAGCGATACCACGTTGGAGAATCGATTCTTCCCGCAACTGAATGGCGCCGCCTGGATCACGGGCACTCTGGCCGAAGTCAACGAAATCTTGGCGGGTTTGCGATTCACCCCGGCTCCAGGGTTCTCCGCCCCGGACGGAATCAATGCCAACGTTTTTGCTTTCCTCTATGGTTCCCTCGGAGTTTCGACCCAGTTCAGTTCCGGCGTGATCTCGGTGGTCGTGCCGAAACTGGCCCCAGCACCGATCGCCACGGGGGATTTTTTTGAGTTTGATCGTCCTGCGGAACCCGTTCGGCTGAACGTTTTGGCAAACGACTCTAGTCCGTCAGGTTCGGCCCTTCGGTTGGTCGGAGTGTCGCTGTACCCCGATGCGGACGAGTTGTCGATCACGACTCCGTTCGGGACCATCATCGAGATTGATTCCGATACCAACGAAATCATCCTCACCCCGGGATTCGGAGCGTACGAATCATTTGTTTACATCGTTTCTGACGCTGAGGGTCGGCTGTCGCAAGGTAAGGTCGCGGTATCGCTCATCGATTTCGGAGCCTAGATACCGCGTCCTCCCCGGCCCACGCGTTCGGGGAGGGCGTCTGCCCAGCCTGGCTGCTACAGCGGTCTTGTCTCAAGCGAATATTCGGCATAGCCAGTCGCTCACTTTTTCGTGGCGACTGGCTTTCTTCGTTTGGGGTACAGTTCTCGACAGATCGAGCATACGGTGCCATCGCAACCACGTGCGGTGCAGTGTTCGCGACCATAGAAAATGATCTGGAGGTGAAGGCAGTTCCAACTGGTTTCTGGAAAGAGTTTCTTTAGGTCTTTTTCGGTTTGCACCACAGAGCGACCGCTGGTCAAGCCCCAGCGTTGTGCCAGGCGGTGGATATGCGTATCGATGGGAAACGCAGGGACACCAAAGGCCTGCGCCATGACGACCGAAGCTGTCTTGTGGCCAACGCCAGGCAGCTTTTCTAAATCCTCGAAGGATTGCGGGACGGTTCCCTCGTGTTTGTCCACGAGGATCTTCGAAAGCTCCCGGATCGCTTTCGACTTTTGCGGGCTCAGGCCGCACGGTTGAATGACCTTGCGAATGCGTTCCACGCTTTGCCGACTCATATCGTACGGATTGTCAGCCAGGTTCCAAAGACTAGGTGTCACGCGATTGACCATTTTGTCGGTGCACTGGGCGCTGAGAACGACCGCGACGAGCAATGTGTACGGATCTTGATGGTCGAGCGGTACCTCGGTTTCCGGATACAACTCGTTGAGTCGGTGATGAACAATCGTGGCTCGCTCTTTGCGATTCATTTTTTCCGTATTACTTCGCGGGGACTTGTGCGGGGCTCATCAAGTACTTGAGCAAATCAGCTCGAGCATTTTCATCGAGCGGCTCGAGAATCCCATCGGGCATCAGCGACAGTTCGGAAGGACGCCGTTGCTCGATTTCCGATCTACTCAACACCACCTTCTCTCTCGCGGTTTGTATGGTGACCTCTCGGCCGGTTTCTGCGATGGGTACGCCGGTGATGACACGGCTGTCGTCAGTGAGAAACGCTGTCACTCGGTACGATTCGGCAACCACATTGCTGGGAGCGAGGATGTTTTCAAGCCAGTACCGGAGGTTGTTGCGTTGGCCGCCTGTCAGTTCAGGGCCGATCGCGCCTCCCTCCCCGAACAATTTGTGGCATTGCGAGCAAAGCGAATTCCATTGCGTCCTGCCTCGCGACGCATCGGCGCTCGCCAACCGTTCCTCGTTGTATTTTTGCTCCCAGGTTTTGATGTTCTCGCCCAAATCCTTCGTGACCTCGAGGGCAGGATAGATTGCACGCGCACGATTCAGCAATCCCCAATCAGCCACCGATGCGAATTGACGCCAGGTCGAGGCATCGATATTTTCCAGAGGTATTTTTTTCCCCTCGATTGCATCTAGCAGGATCGGCAACGTGTCACGTCGGCTCCCCAGGGCAATGACAATCCCCGCTTTGCCTGGCGGCCAAACGCTCGAATACATTTCCACCATTCGCGACGCTTCTTCGACTCGGAGGGTGGAGCCGAGTGATTCGCCAGCCGCTCCCCCCAGGAATGGGTCCGAGACCAATTTCCACAGGGCGGCGCGCGCGGTGTCATCCTCGATGGTTCCCAGCGATCCAATGGCTGAGCGTCGCGACGGCGGCGAAGCCGACTCGTTATTCGCCAGCGCGATCAAGCCATCGAGTGCGAACTCTCCCTCGAACAACCCCGTGAGCAATAATCCGGTTTCCCGGATTTCCACATTGGGATGATCGGTGATACGCTCCGCAAGCTTCGGCCATGAGGCAGGTGTTTTTACGTTGCGTCTTCCTTGATAAGCTTGCCAAAGTCCTCGTGCCGCTGCGGCGTGCAAATCACGGTTGTCTCGCGACGCGATATTGGCAATCAAGAACGACAACGCTTCCTCGCCGTCGATCACTCCGGAGGCGAATCGTCGCAAATACAATTCCGTGACCTTGGGCATCTTGGAGTCGACGGCCAGTTTGGCAGCACGGATTGGGTCATTTGCCACCATGTCCTTGGTTCCATACCAGAAGACCAACGGAAAATCACGGTCGTTGGCCAAGTCTTCGCTCTTGATCAACATCCCAGCAAGGCGCCAGTGCTGATGGCGAAACTTGGGAAGCAGTGCCGCGACATATAGACGAACGAGTGGGCTGATCTGAGTGATCGGCTTGGAAGCGAGCAAATCGACGACTTCCGCTTCTCCCTCCGACTGCTTCGCATGCTTCAAGAAATGGTACTGATCTGCGAGCAATTGAATTGCCCAAAGATGAACCGATTCGTGCTGGGAGGTTCGGAGCAATCGAAAGATATGCTCCTCGTTCAGTGCTCCGGCAGCATGCAAGGTCCAGATCGCCCGAAGTTGCAATGCGACCGGATCGATCCCCCCCGAAACAGATGTCCGCTTTCCCGCAGGACGCAACGCAGTTTCGAATATTTCCTCCCCGCCTTCGATGGATATACGACGGAAAGCAAGTGATTTCCAAAGCTCACGGGCGTACCAGATATTGGGATGCTGAAGGACTTCCATGACCTTGTCTTGCTTCATGCCGCCTGTCGACTGACGGCCGCGGATACGAGTTGCAGAGAGAAGATCCTTGCGCAGCGTATCGTCGGGATTCGTTTTTCCATGCGTGATACGATAGATACGGCCGCTGCTGCGATGGACGCCATCGTCGTCGTGACACTCCCCGATGTCCGACCAATCCAAAACGTAGACGCTGCCGTCGGGCCCAGTCGACAAGTCGATCCCTCGGAACCAAGGATCGGTCCAAAAGACCATGTCGGGTTCATGTTTGCCGACAAACCCAGCGCCGAAGCGATCGAGTCGCTCCCGATTGATTCGGCGACCATGCAAATTGAGCGTGAACAGATGATCGCGGTATTCGGATGGCCAGTTGTCAGCCTGATAAATCATCGTGCCGCTGTGGGCGTGTCCTCCTCCGGCTTGGTCGGTGCCGCTGCTGGGTGGACCATTGCGGGTCGCTCGCCAATCTTCTCCCTTCGCGTCCCAGTGAACATGATCCGCAATTTGAGGAAGGAGTTCGTAAGCGTATGGGTCGGAATCCTCGCCGTACATGCGCTGCAGGTGGGCGCCCGGGATCGCATGCCACAAGTGACCGATGACGGTATTGATAAAGAACAAATTGCCGTGAGAGTCCCAATCCATTCCCCAAGGATTGGTGGTGCCCTCGCAAACCATTTCGATCACCTCGCGCCGAGGATGGTATCGCCAGATGCCACAGGTCAAACGGGTCGTGGTTGGCTGCGAGTTCGCCCCAGGATTGAGCGGACCAGAAATCGAGTTGCGAGACTCCGCCGGAGGAGCCACTTGGGTACTACCGCCAACCTCCCCTTTTCGTCGAATCGGGATCGAAACATCGGAATGGCCGAGAATGCCGTGCCGACCATACAACCAACCATCGGGCCCAAACCTCAAACCGTTTGCGAAATTGTGCCGGATCTTGGTATTGAAACCCTGCACGAGAGGCCAAGGGGGAGAATCTGGAATGTCGTCTTGGTTGCTGTCCGCGAGGAATACCAAATCGGGGGAGGCGAGGGCGAAAACACCTCCCTGCACCACTTCGATGCTCGTCAACTCCTTCAGCTTGTCGTAAAACACAGTCCGCTTGTCGAACGTTCCATCCCGATCGGTATCCTCCAAAATTACGATGCGGTCGGAAAGGTCGAGGTCGAATCCTTTCGCCGACTCGGCGTAGGTATGGTTCTCCGCGACCCACAATCGCCCCTTCAAGTCCCAGGACAGAGCGATCGGTTGCTGGACGAGCGGTTCCGATGCCGCCACCTGCATCTGAAAGCCTGCGGGGAGTCGAGCGGCCGCAGCAACTTCGCTGGCCGCCATGCGGGGAATCGTCTCAGCCTGGGAGTCGTAACTTTCCTGCGCGACTGCAGTACTGCTGCCAGCGATCGTAATGGTGATGGCAAGGCCAAGTGTTGCGGGTCTCATATGAATTCCTTGGGACAAAGAAGGCATATATCATACTCGACGAAGCGGTACGTCGGACATTACGATACTAGAGTCCTCTCGATCCCTCCCTAGCTACCCCAAAAAAATGCCCCTCGATAGCCTCGCCTCGAAAGCCGTGTTCGCTGGACTCCGTCTCGCTTGCGGATCTCTCCTGATCCTGATGTGCGTCGACCACGGTGCGTTCGCCGAGGAGGGCCAACGCCCCGCCGAGCCGAAGTCCCCATCCGCTTGGTACGGACAGACCATTCGGGAATCGGCGTGGAGATCTCCGAACGACGAATTGGCAGGCTTTCATGTTCCTGACGACTTCCGTGTCGAATTGGTAGCGTCCGAACCGGAAATCGCAAAACCGATGAATCTCGCGTTCGATTCGAACGGTCGTCTCTGGATGACTCAGTCCGTCTCGTATCCCTTTCCGGCCAAGGAGGGGGCCAGCAACCAGGATGCCGTGATGGTTCTCGAGGATCGCGACCGAGACGGAGCCTACGAAACGAAGCGTCGGTTCGCCGACGGCTTGAATATCCCGATCGGAATCCTCCCTTACCAAGATGGATGCCTGGTCTTTTCGATTCCGAATATTCTGCGATTGCGAGATACCGATGGAGATGGCCAGTGCGATGCTCGCGAAGTGGTGCTCGGGCCATTCGACACCTCGCGAGATACGCACGGCATGGTCAATGCCTTGCGCGATGGGGGCGACGGGTGGATCTATGCTTGTCACGGATTCAACAACATCTCTCGAGTCGCCGGGAGAGACGGCCACACCATCGAACTCGTCTCGGGCAACACCTTTCGCTTTCGCCCTGACGGATCGCGCGTCGAACAGTATACGCAAGGGCAAGTCAATCCGTTCGGCATGACACGCGATGCTTTTGGCAACTGGTTTACCGCCGACTGCCACAGCAAACCTCTGACCCAATTGCTTAAGGGAGCCTGCTATCCGAGTTTCGGACGGCCCGACGACGGCCTCGGTTTCGTGCCGCCGATGATGGAGCATCTGCACGGAAGCACCGCGATCTCAGGAGCGGCAGTCGTCGGCGATGCTGCTTTTCCCGCTTCGTTTCATGGAGATCTGCTCTGCGGGAACGTCATGACGTGCCGCGTCAATCGAAATCGAATCACGTACCAAGGCGCCACCGCCAAAGCCCGCGAAATGCCCGACCTGCTGACCAGCGACGACCCCTGGTTTCGGCCGGTAGATCTCCAGTTCGGTCCCGACGGATGTTTGTATGTGGCCGATTTCTACAACAAAATCATCGGGCATTATGAAGTGCCTCTCGACCATCCCGATCGCGACCGTACCAGCGGCCGTATCTGGCGAATCCGTTGGATCGGAAAGTCGGAACAAGTAGATGCGCCGAAGTTGTCGGAAAGCCGGCGTGTGATGCGGACGGTCTCCACCATGACCCAGGCTGAGGAGATCCTGAGAGCGGCGTTCGATCCCACCGATACGATCGCTGCGCTCCACCGATTGCGGGCTGTCGAGTTCCTCGGGGGCCACGGCGCGCTGGAGACAATCCAGGTCCTTGCGGACAGCTTGAGAAAAACCGACCCCCAATACGATCCCATCCTCAGCCAAGGTCATTGGATCGCCATGCGCGATATCACCAAACGCGAGACGGAACGAGAGAATCGAGGACGCCCCGAGCCGTTCGAAATTCCAGAGTATGGTCTGTCGCCCCAAGAGTGGACGAAGATATTGCGAGCGATCCGAAATCCGTCCGCGGCCGCTTGGACGTTGTGGATCCTGGATCAATCGCCCCTACTCAACGCCGACGGATCAGAAATTCCGTGGGTTCGCGAAACCCTCACGCACGTTGCAACGATCGCAAGCGATGCGTATATCCCACGCGTCCTGGATTTGCTTGAGCGGGTAGATCCTGACCCCTCCTCGAGAATGCAGCAGGTTCTTTCGATTGCGGAGGCGCAAAAGGGGCGGAACGGCAAACTGTCTCCCCGCTTGCTCGAACTAGGAAGCCAAGCGATCGACGAGGCCGTCGCCGACTGGACTCGCCGTTTCGGCGATGCGCCGCTGCATGCGTGGTCGGGACGGATCGATCGAGGGCGTGATGAGCGGGCGTGGCCCCTGGAAAAACGTGCCACCGCCGAACCGCACGATGGCTCGGCCGCCGCGATCGAAGTCTGGAGTTCGATCGGATTGGGGGAGCGATACAAGGGTACTTGGACCAGCAGTCCCTGGATCGCGGAGGAATCGGTTGAGCTCTGGATCGTTGGTCACAATGGCATCCCCTCCCATCCCGACCAGCAAAATAACTACGTACGGCTGCTCGTTCGAAACGATGACACGAGAGATTGGAAAGAGATCCGTCGACACTACCCGCCTCGCAGCGATGTTGCGCAGCGGATCTCGATCGATCTGTCCGCGTTTCGAGCGTCTGCGATGCGTTTGCAAGTGGTGGATGGCGATGGCCATGATTCCTTTGCATGGATCGCGATCGGTGGCGTGTCGGTTCCGGGGTTGTCCGTGGGACCGCAACGGCAGTCTTTTGAGCATCTATTGCGATTGGCCCGCTGTTTCGGGCCGTCGCTGGTGGACAAATCCGATGAGGCCGCTTACCGAGCCACCCTGGCGCGATGGCAGCAATGGCTGGAACAATCGGGCTTGGATGCCACTTGCCGAACCGCGCTCCAAAAAGGAATGTACGGTAGCGACAAGCCGGTCATCGGGGAACTGATCGAGTGCATCGTGGCGCGAGGCTGGGACGATCTCCTCCAAGGTCAGCCGACCGTCAAGGACGCACTGGGCGTCGATCATGCGTTGCCGCGATTCACCTGGGCATGGCAGTCCTTGAATTCGGATACCCTTCGGTGGCTGGCCGAGCAGTACTGCAAGCGATCCGACGCGGCCAGCCAAGAGGATCTGGCGTTGCGATGGTCCAAACATCGGGCTGGCATCCAATGGCTCGAGTCTCTCATGCGAGGCGGTGCGATGTCGAAGGAAGTGCTTCGGGCTTTGCCGCCAGCATGGTGGGACGGACTATCAACCTCCGATCAGGAGCGGATGGCATCTCTCAAACCCGAGGGAGAAAGCGATGCGGCTCGAGGAGTCATCGTCCTGGCCAAAGCATCAGCGATTCAATCGCTTGCTCCCGACGTGAACGTTGGAGCGAGGGTGTTTCAAGAGCGCTGCGCTGCCTGCCATCAGCTAGCAGGTCAAGGCAAGGTGATCGGTCCGCAACTCGATGGAGCAATTACGCGCACCGTAGAGCGATTGTGCGAAGACATTTTGTGGCCCAATCGCAACGTCGACGAAGCGTTTCGCATTACCAACGTGCTGACGCATAGTGGTGAAACCTATTCCGGTTTGATCGTCGATCGCCAGGACGATTCCCTTGAGATCATCGATCCAACCGGTAAATCGCAGCGGATCGCGCGCGATGAAATCGAAACCGAGCGGATCAGCAAACTCTCCCTGATGCCTGGCAATTTCGAAGAACTCCTAAGCGATACCGAATTCGCATCCTTGATCGCTTTCCTGAAATCCCATTCCACCAAACCCTAGTCGCATCGCATGCCGAACTCATTTGAACTGGATCGATTTCTCGCCAATACTGGACCCGATGTGGCGATGGAGTCGAGCGGGGAGGGGCCCGCAGGGTCGCTGCCACTCACGGATGAGATGTTGCGCACCTGGTCGAGCGGCGATTTGTTCGGGTTCACGCAAAACGCGGGCATGGGTTGGGATTTGCAAAAGATGCTCGGCCCCCAATTCCTCCTTCTGAGCACGCAAGGTGGAATGCGCGCCGAGAGCGGACGCCCCATTGCGCTGGGCTACCATACCGGGCATTGGGAGGTCGGTTTGCTGGTCCGCGCGGCGGCGGAGTGGTTTTACGACAATGGCGGTGTTCCCTTCGCTGCCTATGTGAGCGATCCCTGCGACGGCCGCACGCAAGGGACCGTCGGTATGTTCGATTCCTTGCCCTACCGAAATGATGCTGCGATCGTTTTCCGAAGATTGATTCGCTCGCTGCCTACGCGCCGCGGGATCATCGGAGTCGCGACCTGCGACAAAGGACTCCCGGCGATGATGATCGCGCTGGCAGGCAGTTCCAATCTCCCGAGTGTTGTTGTGCCGGGAGGTGTCACCCTACCGGCACGCAACGCCGAGGATCTAGGCAAGGTGCAAACCATCGGCGCCCGGTATTCCAACGGAATGATCTCGCTCGAGGAAGCGTCTGCGGCAGGTTGCAGGGCGTGCGGCTCACCCGGTGGAGGCTGCCAATTCCTCGGAACGGCGGCGACATCGCAAGTGGTCGCTGAGGCGCTCGGCATGACCTCGCCGCATGCAGCGCTCGCACCGAGCGGTCAACCCATCTGGCTCGATATCGCCCGACAATCGGCCAGGATCCTCTGGGACCAGCATCAGCGCAAGGCGACCTTGGCCGACGTTCTCAACGAAGACTCGTTTCACAACGCGATCGCTGTGCATGCCGCATGTGGAGGTTCGACCAATCTTCTGCTTCACATCCCCGCCGTCGCTTTCGCGGCCGGCATCGCCCGTCCCTCCATCGAGATGTGGACCGATATCAATCGACGTGTTTCCCGCTTCGTCGACGTGCTTCCTAATGGGCCCCAATTCCATCCCACCGTCCGGTTGTTCATGGCCGGCGGGGTTCCGGAAATCATGTGGCATTTGCGGGAACTGGGGATCGCGAAATGCGATTGCAAGACAGTGACCGGGCTGACATGGCATGAGATCCTCGATCAATGGCATCGCTCCCCGCGACGCGCGGCGATGCGACAAATGCTGATCGATCGCGACGGCGTTGATCCGGATCAAGTCATCATTCCACCCGCCGTTGCCAAGCAGATGGGACTCACCAGCACGATCTGTTTCCCGCGAGGTAACATCTGCCCCGATGGCTCTGTGATCAAGTCGACCGCGATTGATCCTTCCGTTATCGATTCCGATGGAGTGTATCGAAAGACTGGCCCGGCGAGGGTCTTCACCTCGGAGAAGGAAGCGGTCGCGGCGGCCAAAGGCCAGCATGTTCATCCGTTGAAGTCCGGGGACATCGCCGTCCTCATGGGCTGCGGGCCGATGGGAACCGGTATGGAGGAAACCTACCAACTGACCAGCGCATTGCGTTACCTGGAATACGGCAAACACGTTGCTGTGATCACCGACGCGAGATTCTCGGGAGTCAGTACGGGCGCGTGCATTGGCCACGTGGGTCCGGAAGCATTGGCCGATGGTCCCATCGGTCGATTGCGAGATGGCGATACCATTCGCATCCTGATTGACCGCGATTCGCTCGACGCATCGGTGGATTTCGTCGGCTGCGACGGACGCACTTTCGGACCGGAGGAAGGCGCGAGGATTCTCCGAGATCGCGAGTCCCATCCTAGCTTGGCACCTGACCCGAGACTGCCGGACGATACCCGGCTGTGGGCAGCGTTGACTCGGGTCAGCGGCGGAACCTGGGGAGGCTGCGTGTACGATCCGGAACGCATCGCAGAGGTTCTGCAGGCTGGTGAGAAAGCGCTCCGATGATTCTCCTGATCGATAACTACGACAGTTTCGTTTACAACCTCGATCGCTACCTGCGGCGACTCGGGCAGACGACGTTGGTCGTCCGGAGCGATGCGATATCGGCGGACTCGATCACGCGGCTCAAGCCCTCCGCGATCGTACTGTCGCCCGGCCCCAAGTCTCCCGATGAAGCGGGCTGTTCGATGGAAGTCGTGCGAAGATTTTCCGGCTGGATTCCGATCCTGGGAGTTTGCTTGGGGCATCAAGCGATCGCGCAATCGTTCGGAGCCAAGATCATTCGCGCTCCCGCACCGGTCCACGGGAATGCTTCTTGGATCCATCATCGGGATTCGCGATTGATGGAGGGACTGCCCAGTCCCCTCTCGGTCGGACGTTACCATTCCCTGATCGTCGATCCGGAAACGATTCCCGACGCTTTGCGTGCGACGGCCTGGACCGATGATGGGATCATCATGGCGATCGAACACCGCGAGCATTTGGTTTTTGGTGTCCAGTTCCACCCGGAGTCCATTCTGACTCCCTGCGGCTACGAGATTCTCGCGGCTTTCCTGCGGCGATGTGGGTTGTCGACACGACCGATTCCGAGTCCCGATCTTGCTGAACAGACCGTCGGACTTGCGGGACCTTCGCATGCCTGAGCTACCGGATTCCGTCCATCGTTGTCGTCTTCTGGTCGACGGTTACAACCTGATGTTTGGCCAGGGGTGGGATGCATTGGTCAATCGCAATCATCCCGGTTTGCAACGTGGACGCGAGACGTTGGCTTTGAATCTGGCGGAACGTATCCCGGCGGAATTGCGACCGATGGTGTGGATCGTTTTCGATTCGCTCGATGCCCCTGCCCATTTGCCCAGTTCAACGCGATTGCGCGATATGCAGGTGTTTTTTTCGCGACAGTGGGCGAGCGCAGACGAGATGCTGCAGCAAATCCTCGTCGCGCATCCGTCACCTCGATCGGTCGTCGTCTTATCGTCCGATCATGCCGTGCAGCGCAAAGCATCCGCGCGAGGCGCAGTGTGGTTCGACCAAGACCACTGGCAGGAAGCGATCGACGCCGCGTTTGAGTCGGCCACGACGAAGGAACCGCTGGTGGACCCAATAGAAGGTGTTCGAGATCGTTTTGTCAGCGATGAGGAACGAAACGATTGGATGAAGCGGTTCGGCTTCTAGAGCCTCGAGTGTCGTAGGCAATCGACGAGTCGTTCAACTTTTGCCGGGCTCAAACAAAAAATGCCGCGATGGGAATCGCGGCATTGGCATTCGAAGCGAAAAAGCGGATCGGCAAAGCGATGCTATTGTTGGACGCGGAATCGCTTTTGAATATCGGTTTCCAGCACACCAAAGATGGCTTCATGGCGTTGCACCGACATCTGCAGGGCAGCGAGCAATCGCTTGGCGGTGTAAAAATTCATGATGATCCGTTGCTTGACGTGAATCGGATCCTTCGGGATTCCAACCGGCTGCGGATTCAATCCGAAGTCGACGATCAATTCCTCGGGCGATCCCGTGACGCGGCAAAAATTGGCGTACAGCGCAATCGCGTCGTCATCCTTCACTTGAACCTGGACCGCCTGCGGTTGCTGGCGCTGAGTTTCCTGTGCGGGATCTTGTTCTACTTCGCTCGACATGCTTTCATTCTCCATAAAAATCGACAAACAATTGGCCTCAGCGACTTCGGACCTACAGTTCTAGCATCTTTCGGAAGCCTTGGCGGGAGTAACCTTAAAATTCAAAATTGAATGTGGTCATGAAATATCGATACAATCGCCATCCGAGGGATCTCCACTTCAAATGGACCCTTGCCTCCCCCCGATAGCTGGGACGAACCGGCAGGTCGTCTCCCTTCAACGCGACTCGGACTTGGTAGGACGTACTGATCGGGATGGTGCGACCGGTTTCATCGGTTTTGGTGTCCAGGGTCCCACCGGACGCGATTGCCAACTGGGGTGGGGCATCCTTGATCTCGGACGTTGAGAAACCCGTAATCTTTCCGCGGAGCGTTTCCAGCCGAGCCGATTCGAGCATGATGCTGACCTTGTCATCGATCCGGAGCAGGTCGCGATCGTGCTGATCGACGATCATGACACCCTCCATCAGGGGTTTGGGAGCGACCAGGCAAATCAAATCCCCTTCCTGGAAGTAAACTTCGCTGTTGATCGCGTCGAACGGATCTCCATACCATGAAGGAAGCTGCTCTTGGGCTTTCGCTGCCCGACTCTCTTCCTTGGGAGGAGGACGGACAACGATGCCATCGATGGGACTGCGAATGATCAGGTTTTTGTATTTGTTGTCCAAAACGTTGTACAGATTGAGTTTTGAGGTGACGTCTTCCTGTTGCATGCGCAGGAGCGTGATTTGATCGGAAGCGGTGGCGGCGGCTCGTTCGAGGTCCGCCAATCTGATTCGCGACGTTTGCAATTCCCCCCAGGCCTTGGTGCGCTCGTATTCCAATTGCGAGTTCTCCAGTTCACAAAGAACTTCGTCCTTTTGGATAGCTTGTTGAGGCTGTTTGTTCCATCGTTTTATCTTACCGGCAGCGAGGTTGCGAATTTCCTTCGCTCCTTCCGGCTGGATCTCGGTTGGGCAATAGACATAGAACGGTAACGGAAAGAAGGCGATGAAGCCTAGAATCGCCGTCGCGATCGACAAGCTGGTTAGGACGTTGCCGCTCTTGATCTTGTTGGCTCTGCCTGGGGTTTTGAAGAACTTGTAGACTGCAACGAATCCTGGCACGATCATCCCGACGACTCCCGCTACTGCAAACGCTCTACCCAAAGACTGAAGTCCGTAGGGTTTCAAAACTGCATTGAGAAACATAATGATGCTGAACGCGACAAACCATCGATAGATAAATGACGCAACGGTGTAGAGACCGAACATGAGCCGATTCCGCTGCGGCAGGAACGGGTTGTCCTGCAGTTCCAGTCCGAGGCAATTTTTTTGGAACCATCGCTTGAGGATCTCGTTCGCTTTTTGACGAAGGTTTGGGATCTCCAGGATGTCCATCAAAATGTAGTAACCGTCGAAACGGAGGAGCGGGTTGCCGTTGAACACAACCGTGCTGACCGAACAGATGAACATCACGCTCAAGCACAGGAAGTGAAACATCCCGTCTTCGCTAAACCACCACAGGAAGGTTGCGATCGACGCGAGAATCAGTTCGATGTACATACCGGCAGCGCCGATGAAAACCCTCTGCCACTTGTTGGGCAGCATCCACGAATCGGAGACGTTGCAATAAAGACAGGGGGTAAACACGAGGAACATCAGTCCCATTTCGTGGCATTCACCACCAAACTTTTTGCAACTCAATCCGTGTCCGAACTCGTGGCATATCTTGACGATTCCCATCGTCAACCCGAGCCAGATCCAATTGTTGGCTGCAAAGAATTGTTCGAATGTCGGGAGTTTGCCCCGGAACTCCTGGTAATTGACCAGCACCAAACTGATGGCGGTCGCTCCCACGCACAAAAAGAGGATCAGAGCCCAGGTAGTGAACAGCCAGCCGAACCATGGAAGCATGGCCGTCAGAAGCCGTTCGGGGTCGATCCCGCGGAATCGGATCGCAAAGATATTCGAGAGTTTGCTGAGGAGTTCTCGCCGCTTCTTCTGTTCGCCGCGACGTCGGAGTGGTTTCCCCTGACCGCTGGCGTGGGAGATGACCAGTCCGCTTCGGTGCAACATGCCGACGAACTGCTGCAGGTCTTGGAGCGAGATCCGTTGGGGCGCGAACTCGGCTTGGAACCGCTCCTTGATTGTCTGCAACGATGTTTTGCCATCGAGCATGTTGAGGATGGCAAACTCCTCCTCGTGGAATCGGAAATAGTTGAGTCCGATGGGTTCCTTGACGACCCAGTAAACACGTCCATGGTATTTGTGGCGGCGTGACTCCAGGTCTGGTCGACGGCGCAGCCGAAGCGGCCGCATCGCGCTGTTGACCAGGGAATCTGCCATCGTTGTCATGTCGCTTGCCTTCCAGAACCGTTACCGTGCGGAGCGTTCGATCGCGAAATTATCGGTTGGGATAAATCTCGACCGTTGCAGCCATTTCGCCCCGGAACAAGAATTGTCCGTCGACCACGCGATTTTCGATTTCCACCCAAACCCAGTATTCGGGTAAGTCATCGTTGTCTGGTAATGCTTGCGGTGACACGAAGCCGACAACGCCATTGACCGTTTCGATTTGCCCAGGTTTCACTTGGACAAACACCTTCGCGGCAGCGCGTTCGAGGGTATTTGGGGAGTCATCGATCTTTACCCGTCCTCGGACTCGAAATTTTTCCAGCGAGACCAATCGCAGGATCTGGTCACCCGCTTTGACCCATTCAAAGTTTTCCTTCTCTGTCTTGGCGACGATGCCGGTGAACGGGGCACGGATGGTTCTCAATTCCACTTGCACACCCGACGCGTTCAATTTCGCTTCGCTGACTCCTACAGCCGCTTCATTGATCTTTTTTTCCCGTTTCGATACATCGATCGAAAGCTTTGCCTTCTGCCACTCCAGTTGCTTGCGTTCGTACTCGTCGATGTTGGCCACTTCACGTCGGAAGAGATCTTCGGTCCGCTTGAAGTCGGCCGCAGCTACTTTTTCCGCCGCTTCGGCGAACAGGATTTGGCTTTGATCGTCTGCTTTGAGATGGGCGGATTCGAGTTCCTTGCGGGCGATTTCCTGTTCGGCGCGTGCCAGTCGAGCATCGATTTCGATAATCACTTTGTCCCGCTCCACGATGGAGCCCTCGTCGACCAGGAACTCACGGATCACGCCGTCGGCTTGGGCCACAATCTCGACATCATTGATGAACGTGACGACACCCTTGTAACTGATTCTGCCTTCGGACGAACCCGAGAACGAAGAGGCGGCCGGGACTGGAACCCCAGCGTCGGGAATCGAAGTCCCGATTGGACGGGCAGGCTCGGGTTCCTGGGGGGACTGTTCAAAAGCAGCGAGTCGCAGCGGGGGGGACGACGTAGGTAGGCGTGGCAGTTCGCTTGAATTCTGCGTGCTATTCGAAACCGTGGGTACCGTCGATACCGAGGGCGTCGCCGAATCGACGAACGTTGCGGCGTCCATCGACGATATCGAAGCGATCGCTTGTTGCCGCGCTGCCTGCGGGACTGAATCGGTCGATTTGCTCGGTTCGTTGGATGCCCACCACCAGACGCCTCCGGTTGCCAGGAGCATCAGGAGCGACAGCAGCATCAACACACGCTGGGTGACTGCGGATGATTCCATTTGGGTTCTATTCCTAAAAGAGTACGTTGGCTCGGATCCATTCAATCACTTCGTAGAAGCAGACGAAGGCGACGCTTCGCTTTCCGCACTTGACATCCACCATGACCTGGGCTCCGAGGTGCTTGGCGTCATTTCGCATCAGACGAATGTCGTCGGGGATGCATCGCAGTTTGACGACGGCCCCGTCTTCCGCGTCGAGTTCCGCGCGTTGCCCGATGCCATCGCGATAGAGTTTGCCGCTATATTTGGTCTCGGGGGCGGTCTTCAAGATGATTTCGACATCGAGAAACTCTTTGCCCTCGGCATCTTTCTTGTATTCATGCTCCATGCCGTACTCGAGGTAGCGCATCCGTTTCTCAGGCATCAGGACTTCGATTTCCCACGGTCCATCGGGATCGGCGATATTCAAGAGGACTTGCCCAGTGACCACAGGCCTCGCATTGAGGATCTTTCGAGCATCCCACGTGGTGACTTTCCCGCGAATCGGACTGAGTCGTCGCAAATCCTTCTTGCGGGTTTCGAGAATCTGAAGCTCTTGCGCTCGGTTGAGCATCTCCTGCTTGGCTTGTTTGAGGTCCAACTCGTTCCGGGTTCGGTCGGCATTGGACAAACCTGAGTTGGAGTTGAGGATGCGTTCGATCCCGTTTGCCTGCGTTGTGGCCTGTTTCAATTGCCCACGCGTCATCTCGATCTGATGATCGAGTTCCGTATTCTTCATGAGCACGAGGGGTTGGTCTTTTTCAACGGTATCGTCGTGATCGACGAGGACCTGTTCGATCTCGCCGTCGGTGTGGGCAAACACCTGGCGTTCCGTGCTGGCCTTGAGCTTGCCGTTTCCTTGCAAGTCGAAGTCGAGCGGCACGAGGAACATGGCGCCGATGGCCGCGGCGATCAATCCCAGGATGGAAAGGGTTCGCGGCAGCGCCGAACCTCGGAACATCCACAAGCAGCGATCGAGGAATTTCCAGAGCGGCATGAAAAGGATGTGGCTGTGGTCCATCGAATTGGACAGAGCGCGGCATGCATGCTCGTACACCAAATCCGTCCGCCCCTCAAGCGTCGGGCGACTGAGTTGGGTTTCGATTTGTTCAACGATCAGCGCCCCGATGACATTGCGGCGAATCCGGGCTTCGTTCGACTCGTTGCGTTGAGCGAGGACGTCCCCCTCCAGCTTTCGTTCCGGTTGCCGGATCGGAAGGACAGTAACGGTTCGTCCGTGCGAGATATCGACATAATCCTCGATCGCTTCTTCGATCTGAGGGGGCAAGTCTTCGGTCGAGCCGTCGTACCAGAGCGATTCCCCGCTGAGGACGACTCGCGTCGCGAGCGTATTGAGAGCCTGGACGGTGTTGGATCGGTTCTCGATCGAATCCTGGCCGGAGATCGCGATCACTTTGGCCTTGCCGTGCTTCATAATGGCAACGCTGACGCGGTCGCAATCGATCAGGCGGCGACCTTCGTTGGCGATGGTGAACGCGGTGTCCCTCAGGTCTAGGTTGTCATGAACCAAACGGGCAAACTGGTCCGATTGCTGCCAGAGTTCCTGGCGGTTGGACACTTCCTGGAGCGTGTGCCCCTTGATCCAGTCGCTGACCAGCTTGGCCATATGTTCGACAAACTTCAGATAACCGCGTTGGGCATCGGGTGCCGAATCGGGACGCTGGAAGATTTCGATCAGGCCAACGGACTGCTTGGGGGATTGCAGGGGTGCCGTTACCAGCAGGAATCGAGTCGGGTTGCCTTCCCCCTCCGCGAGCGAACTCGACATGGGAGGAATCAATTCCCCTCGGCCTTGCATGATCAATCGGGTCAGGAGCCGTCCGTGTTGGATGGCCTCCTCGTTTTGGGCATCGATCAGGTTCGGGGAAATCTGTATTTGATGGGCGAGCCGCAAACCGGAATCGCCGTCGAGGAGCCAGATGGCCCCCCCCACTGCGGCTAGGGCATTGACGACTCGCTGGAGCACCGCTGGATAGAACTCCGCAGCGGGCATATTCGACTTGGACAGCTCCACAACCTCGTTGACCAGGCCGCGGATCTGACGTTTGGTCGATTCAATGTTCTCTTCGGTGGGTCCGGATGCCATAGCCGACCATGGGGAAAAGTATTGCGGAAATAAGGATAACCATGTTATGCGGGACGCCCGCATTTTTCGAAAAATTTTACAAGATAGGTGGGCTTCGAAGAGTTCGGAAGGAAGAAATATCCCAACTCCCTTCAGAAACCGGACTCTCCCCTCCGAATGCTCCGATTGGGTGGGATGCGAAGACCTTTACACCTTCGCAAACGGCTCGGGAGCTTAGGAGCGGACCAATGTCAGGTGCTGCCGCCATCGGTCATTGTCGACCGCAGGGAAATCGGTCCTGAAGTGGACACCTCGGGATTCCTCTCGAAATTGCGCTGCCGTCGTCATCATCAAGCTGACTGTTAGCATGTTCTGCAATTCCCAACCTTCGACATCCCCCATGTCATGCGACAGCACGTAACTGCAATAGCGCTGTATTTCATGGAGCGCTTCCTCGAGCCGATCTCCGCGGCGCTGAACACCGACCGACCGCCACATGAGGGACCGGACGGAGTTTCGGATATCTGCGATGTCGATGGGGAGCGAGGACGGGGAACGGGACGGATTCCCAACCGGTAAGACGCGCAGTTCCCGATCCGCTTGAGCCAAGGCGGCATGAGATGCGTTTCGTCCTGCGATCGAGCCGAAGACCAACCCTTCCAGGAGGCTATTGGAAGCCAGGCGATTGGCTCCATGAAGACCAGTGCTGGTGACTTCGCCCGCCCCCCACAGTCCGGGTAGAGAGGTTCGCGCATCGCCATCGGCGCGCGTTCCACCGATCATGTAGTGGGCTCCGGGTCGAACTGGAATTGCATCTTTGGCGATATCCAAACCGAAGCTGAGGCAGACTTTGGCGATCCCCGGAAATCGAGCTCGCACGTGGTCGGAATCCAAATGCTTCAATGTCAAGTAGACACATGTCGACTGGGTTTTTTCCATCTGGCTGACGATGGCCTTGCTGACCACATCGCGCGGCGCGAGTTCCAATCGCGGATCATAATCCCCCATGAAGCGGTATCCGGTCGAGTCCACCAGATAGGCCCCTTCGCCGCGGATCGCTTCGGTAATCAACGTGCGCGAACTGCCGGCGATGTAGAGAACGGTCGGATGGAATTGCATGAACTCCATATCGCGCAGGAGCGCCCCGGCTCGGAAGGCGATCGCATGTCCATCCCCAGTCGCGACTTTGGGATTGGTCGATTCGCGAAAGACCTGACCGCACCCGCCGGTGCAGAGGATGGTCTCTTTGGCCCATACCAAGACAGGCGGACGTTTTGCAATCGAAACCACCGCCCCGCAGCAGCGTCCGGCGTGAGTCAGCAAGTCGATGGTGAAAGCTTCTTCATAGACCTCGATATTCGGACGACTGCGCGTGTGGGCGATCATGGCTCGCATGATCTCCTTGCCAGTGGCATCTCCGAGCGCGTGGATGATCCGCTGGTGCGAGTGTCCCCCTTCGCGGCCGAGAACGAGTTGGCCATCCGCCGAGTCAAAGCGGGTTCCCCATTGAATCAATTCGAGAATGCGCTGCGGAGCCTCGCGCACCACCATGTCGACCATTCCCGGATCGCAAAGATCACAACCGGCAATCAAGGTGTCCTGCACATGGTTGTCGAACCGGTCTTCGGGATCCCAGACACTGGCGATGCCTCCTTGTGCGTAGGCGCTGTTGGATTCCTCCACTTTGTCTTTGGTCAGGATGATCGTTCGGAGCGACGGATCGATTTCATGGGCCGCCCGCAGGCCAGCCAACCCGCCGCCGATGACCAAAACGTCAGTGAAATAATGCCCCATCCGCTTGGGATCGATCGGCACGAGATACCGTGGGATCCACGAGGACCAAGGGTAGTCGATGGATCGATCCGCAATCGATTCCGAAGGGAACTCGCTACTCATCGTCGGGCCTGAGTGGGTCATCGGGGTCGAAGAAAAAATCCTGCAAGCCCATCGGGAGATGATCGCCTCCGAGCGCCTGTTTGCGGCGTTTCGCGAGCTCGGCCAGGTCCAACGCTTCCTCCCCGAGGCATCCGATGACCGCTTCTCGCCAGGCGGCATCTTTCGACAGAGGGTGCGTCCGGTCCTGCGCCAATCGCTTGATCGCATATCGCAAAATATTGATCCCGTCGCGAGCCGAGAAATCGAGCTTCATCGCGTGGGCGTTTTGGAGAAAATCGACAGTCAACGCCAGGACTTCCGGCTCCGCAAACGGCAAGTGGTACTGCAGGATTGCAAGCTCATCTTTGCGATTCGGAAAACCGACCAAAAGGGTCGGCTGCAATCGACTCAAAATGTAATCCGGAATCTCATAGGTGGAGTCGTCCTGGTTCATCGTCACGGCCGCACGAAAGTTCGCATCCGCCTGGACCGTAATCCCCGCGACGATCGACTCGATGTATCGGCGCTGATCGAACAACGGTGCCAACGAGGCCCAGGACTTCTCATTCATCCTGTTCCCCTCGTCGAGTACGCATACGCCACCGCGAATCATGGCGGTCACCAGCGGAGATGCGTGGTAGGCGATCTTGCCATCGCTCGCCAACACGGGCGTGACGAGCAAATCCTCTGGACGCGTGTCGGCGGTGCATTGGTAGATGTACAACTCCTGGCCGCGAACGGAGGCCGCAGCCATCGCCAGGGCGGTCTTCCCGACCCCGGGAACCCCAACAAGCCGCGGGGTGAGTGGCAAATCGGCAGAATCGACGGTCAGCCAACACGCTGCCAATTGACGCAACGGTTCCTCCTGGCCGATCCAGCGCGACGGATTCCGGACAGGACTGGCGAGCGTCAGGGTGACGCCTTCAATGGTTACCTTGTCACTCATAGACGCAAAAAATAAGGATGCGGATGGGAAGCCCTCACTCTTTTAGGGAAGCCTATCGGAAAGGGTAGGACCCCGCAACGCAAGGCCGGTGGCGGCAAAACAGAAAAATTTCTGCGCGCCGCATGGTTATTCGATCGACATTTGGTAAAATACGGGCTCCCAAGAAAAGGTCGCGAGTGGAGACTTCGGGCGTCGATCGCTCGCGATTGGGAAAGCTCCCTGCACAGTCAGAATCGGGCGTGACTGACTGTGCGGGGTTTTTTTTGCGCCCAATCCGATCGAAGAATCCAAGCGCGGCTCGTAAGCCACGGCGGTCATTTTGTCGGCCCTTCGGGCGTGCGCAGCGCGAAGCGCTAGGACGGGTCGAGTGTCGCGATCCCGAGTTTGCGCATCTTCTTGTACAAAGTCGTCCGATTGATCCCGAGTTGGTCGGCAGTAGCATTGCGATTCCACTGGTTGGCTCGCAGGACTTCCAGAATGATTTTTCGTTCCGGTTCCTCCAATGCTTCGCTTAGCGTCCGGTTCCTCCAGGTCGGCTCGGCCGATGCGCGACTCCGGAGTTCGGGCTCCAATCCTCGAGATGTCGACATAGCGTCAACGTGCGATTGGGAGCCTTCGTGGATCGCGCTTGGAAGTAGCTCGCTATCAATCTGGCGATTTTTGCAGAGAAGCACCGCGCGCTGAATGGTGTTCTCCAATTCGCGGATATTGCCTGGCCAGCGATAGCGCAGCATGGTGTCCATCGCGACTGTGGAGAAACCTTCCACGTCTCGTTGAAATTCCTCGCAAGCCCGCGTTAGGAAATGCTGGGCCAGAAGAGGAATGTCATCCACACGTTCGCGCAGTGGCGGCAATTCGATTCGGATGACGTTGATGCGGTAATAGAGATCCTGACGAAACCGGCCTTGCGCGACCGATTGTTCAAGATCCTCGTTGGTCGCGAGGATGGTTCGGGTGTCGACGGTGATCGTTTCATTGCCGCCGAGAGGTTCGAACTGCAGCTCCTGTAGAGCTCGGAGCAGTTTCACTTGCAGGGCTGGCGTCGCGGTTCCAATTTCATCCAGAAACAGCGTGCCGTTGTGGGCTTGCTGAAACTTGCCGACCTTGTTGGACATCGCGCCGGTGAATGCTCCCGCGACATGCCCGAACAATTCGCTCTCGAGCAATGTGTCGGGGAGTGCACCGCATGCTACCTCGACAAACGGTGCATTGCGGCGACTCGATTTGCGATGGGCAGCTCGCGCGATCATGCTCTTGCCGGTCCCGTTCTCGCCGGTGATCAGAATCGTTGCTCGCGCATCGGCAACGCTCTCGAGAGTTTCGAAAATCTTCTGCATGCGAAGATCGTGGCTGACGATGTTCTCAAGTCCGAATCGTCGATCCAGTTGCTGCTTCAAGAGGGAGTTTTCGGCCCGGATCTGCTGTTGCTGGATCGCCCGCTCGATTGCCGCTTGCAATTCCTGGTCGATCATCGGTTTGGTAAGGAAATCGAATGCCCCGGCCGCGATCGCTTCACATGCGGTGTCTGGCCCTGCGTACCCGGACATCATGACCACCGGGATCGACGGAAACTTGCTGCGGGCCAGTCGCAGGAGCCCCAACCCGTCCCCGTCGTCAAACCGAACGTCGCACAGGAACAACTCGAACCCTCCGCTGGCGAGCATCTTGCTGGCCTGAGCGAGATTCGATGCCTTCTGAATGCTGTATCCCTGGCTCGACAGCCATTCCTCCATGGAGTCCAAGAGCCAGCGATCGTCGTCGGCGACGAGAATCCGGGGCTTTTCCTGTTTCGGTTTGCTGGAACGACTTTGCATCTTTTTTCGGGCAAGGAGCGAGGGAGAAAATGTCTCGATAACGCAACCCTAGGTTTCGAAAAGGCAACATGAGAGAATTGGGGCCGGACTTTTGTTCGATTCGGAAGCGAAACCAAAGCTTCGTGAGCTCCTCCGATCGTCAAATTCGGTAGAATTGGTTGCCGAGGTCCAGAAGTGCCGGGCGGCTACGAACTATCCTGGGATGGAATCCATTCCGATTTCCCTTACGCCTTGAGGCTCACGTGTTTCCGAGTTTTTGGCCGCGACGCGCGGCGATTCGACGTCCCGGATCAACCTGGGTGGCCATGCTATCCGGATTGATTGCCGGTCTTCTTTTGCCGCTGGGAGTTCTGTGGATCGGCTGGACTCTGGAGTTGCTCATCGCCTGCTTGAGCGGGTCCGTACCTGACGCCGTACACGTGGGGCCATTCAGCCTGCCGCTTACCTGGATTGATGCAGGCAGTAGTGCAGTGCGCGCCGTGACGGCCCTCTTGGTGATTCTGGCTGGTATCTTCCTGCTCAAGTACCTGGCAGTGTCCATCAATCAACTTGCAGCCAGCTATGCCGCATTCGATTTTGACGTCCAAGTTCAAAAGCGTTTGTTCGAAAAATCCGCCGCCTTGGCCACCGTGGAGGGACTCTCCGTCCAACGCTCGGCGATGCACTCGCTTCAATCGGAGAGTCTTCCCAAAACTCGCGAGGCAATTGCCGGTTGGTACACAATCTCTTTGCGCTACGGACTTCGCATCGTCCTGCTGATGGCGCTGGCCCTATCGATTCACCCTTGGCTGACAGGAACGGCCGTCGTAGGATTGTTCGTTCTCCGCGTTTTCTATTCGTATGTCGAATCCTCGATCCGAAAGCGACGCGAAGCGTTTTGGGAGCAATGGCGAACTTCCCGCGAGCGGCTTTCTTATCTTTGCGACACGGCCCCCTTGCTCGATACTATCCATCAAGCCGACGAGACGGTCCGTGAGTATGACGCGCAACTGCAAACCTACCGACGCGCGAGTTTGAAGTTGCTCGATTTTAGCGGCTGGAAGTCTCCAGCAGTTCGGCTCATCAGTACACTGCTAGCGCTGATCCTGGCGATTTCGGTCTCCATCCGCGTGCTGGATTGGCCAAACTCGATCGGTTTTGGAGGGGCCGTCACACTCTGCATGTCAGTAGCGATCGCCGTCTACTCCCTTTCCAAGCTTCGGGAAGCCATCGCGGAACGACATCACGCCGAAATCCCGTTGCAGCAAATCGTCAATTATTTGAGCCAGGGTCAGCCAGAGGAGCATGCTCGCGATCGGCTGGGCTCCCCGGTACGCATCGAAAAGGATCTGGTTTTCGATCATGTGATGCTCCGGGAAAGCAACGGAAAAAAACTCCTCGAGGATGTCTCCCTGGTCTTGAAGCCGGGTCAGTTGACCGCTCTGGTCGCTGACGAGCGATATCAAGCTCAAGCCTTGGCGGAGCTTTGCTTGGGGTTTGGGAAACCCACCAGCGGACGGATGCTCATCGACGGGACGGATTCCAATGACATCGCGCGCAGCGCACTGCAGCGACTCGCCCTTTGGGTCGCCCCGAACGGACCGCTCATGACCGGTACTCTCTCCGAAAATCTCTGGGTCAATTGCCACCCGGATGCAACGTTCGACCTGATGGATGCGGCGAGAAAAGCGCGCATTGCCAATGCGATCCTCAATTTGCCCGAAGGACTACAAACCTTGGTGTCTCCTTCGGAGAATCAACTTCCCCCTGACGCTTTGTTTCGAATCGGCATCGCGCGAGGCTTTGTTCGAAAACGAAGTATCGTGATGGCGGAAGAACCCGGGCCTTCTCAAGGTCCGATCGAATCGGAATCGACCCACGCCCTCGAGCAACTGAAACAGGAAGGGGGAATCGTCGTGGTGCTTGCTTCTCGATTATCAACGCTGCGCGCGGCGGATCAAATCGTTGTGCTGCATGACCACCGCATTCAGGACATCGGAGTCCATGACGAACTTCTCGAGCGGAGCGAATTGTATCGCCATTTGAACTACGTTCGGTTCACGCGGTTTTAACATCGAACAGCCCTCTTACTATCGATTCCCATTTTCTGTTTGGATTATGGCAAAACTTCTGTGCCGGTCGCTATCGTCGTGGCTGCTCCGTTTCGCAGCCCTTCCTCTCTCGGTCCTATTCGCTGCCGCGGTATCCAAAGCAGATGGACCGCCGCAGGTATTGCCTGGCACCCAACCCATCGAACGTCGCGACGACCGGGCGTCCGATCTGGTGGACGGTGTCGACCGTTTTCTGATTCGCCAATTGCAGCAATCCATCGATACGCGTGCGGCATCGTGGCCTCAACCGAATCCGGCCAGCAAACCAACGCATGAGAATTACGAGCAGGTAACGAAACCGCTCAGAGACCGGTATCGAGAAGCCATCGGACTGGTCGATCCTCGGATCCCCAATCCGCGATTTCATCTCGATTCGGAAGTTCAACAGGCTTCGCTAGGTAAACCGTTATCCTCCCATGTCGCTACCTTCGAGGGAGGGGCGATCTATCGTGTCCGGTGGCCTGTGCACGAAGGAGTCGACGCTCGAGGACTGTTGCTGATCCCGCATGCTCAACCGACGTGGAACGTCATCCTGGTCCCGGATGCCAGCCAGATGCCCGAGGATCTTTGCAACGGGGAGTCCGGTACCGATGTCGCGATCGAATTGACGCGTCGCGGGGCGATGGTCCTCGTCCCTCAAGTCGTCTCGCGCCATCGCCAAGCTCGCAATGGCCGAGCCACAATGACCGACCAGGAATACCTCTATCGAAGTGCCTTCGTTCTCGGACGTCACCTCCTCGGTCATCAGGTTCAATCATGCATCGCGGGCTTGGAGTGTCTTGAGCAAGTCGACGGATCAAGACCGGTCGCAATCGCCGGTTGGGGCGAAGGGGGATGGATCGCGTTGGCGGCCGGCGCGAGCGAACCGCGGTTCGATGCCGTGCTGGTATCCGGTCATTTCGGTCCCAAGGAAAATCTTTGGAAGGAGCCGATCCATCGCAATGTTCACGGCTTGCTGACCTCCTTTGGTGATGCACAACTCGCAGCCTTGGTCGCCCCCCGTCCTCTGGTTGTGGATCCTATCCCGGGGCCGAGCGTCGAAATCCCCGGCGAGGGAGGCGCTCCCGGTCAACTCCTCGGCCCGACCCCCGATGAAGCCGAACGGGAACTTCAGATCTCGGAGCGGATGCTCAAACCCTGGCAACTGGGCAGCGCTTTGGCCTGCGTCCATCCCACAGCAATCGCTGATATCGGTCGACCGAGTCGGGAAAGCATCGCCATGCTGGCCGAGTCGCTCGCCATACCGGCAACTCGCAACCCCTCCGAGGACTCCCCAGCAGTCGCCTGGAACCAAGTCCCCGATCGCGAACTTCGGCGCATCGACTTGTTAAACGAGTGGGATCGCCACCAGCAGCGATTGCTGGATCTTGCCCACATCGAACGGGGGGAGTACTGGAAGCATCTCGATGCATCCAGCGTCGAGAAATTGGAGGAAACCATTGCTCCCTACCGCAACGATTTCCGCGAGCGAGTGATCGGTCGATGGGACCTGGAGCCATTACCTATGAATCCGAGGACGCAGCTCGTCTATGACCAACCGAAGTGGCAGGGCTACGAAGTGGTGCTGGACGTGTTCGACGACGTCATCGCCTGTGGAGTCTTGCTGGTTCCCAAGTCCGAGGAGCCGATTCGGAACCGGCCGTGCGTCGTATTTCAGCACGGGCTCGAGGGTCGGCCTAGCGACACCATCGTCGGAGACCATCCTGCCTACCACGACGTCTCGGCTCGGTTAGCTGAGGAAGGCTATATTGTCTTTGCCCCGCAGAATCTCTATTTGTTCACCGACCGATTTCGAACGCTGCAGCGGAAGAGTAATCCCCTAGGCAAGACCTTGTTTTCGACCATTGTGGCCCAGCATCAACAGATTGTCCGTTGGTTGGGTTCGCGCCAGGAGGTGGATTCGAATCGAATCGCGTTCTACGGACTCTCCTACGGTGGGAAGAGCGCGATGCGAATCCCTGCTTTGGTTCCGGAATACTGTCTGTCGATTTGCTCTGCCGACTTCAACGATTGGGTCTGGAAAAACGCCAGCACCTCCGCCCCCTACAGCTACGTGTGGACCATGGAGTACGAAATCTTCGAGTTCGACCTGGGGCGCAAGTTCAACTACGCCGAGATGGCGACCCTCATCGCGCCGCGGCCATTCATGGTGGAACGGGGCCATTTCGATGGTGTTGCACCCGACGAACGCGTTGGGCTGGAGTACGCCAAAGTCCGGCATTTATACGCAGCCAAGCTGCATATTCCTGAACGGACAGAAATCGAATGGTTCGTCGGTCCCCACACGATCCATGGGATCGGTACATTCGATTTCCTCAGAAAACATTTGAAACCCGAGTCGCCGTAGTCTGCGGGGCGATGCTCAACCGTTCTCCAGCAGCCACTGGACTGCTTGTCGGTTCAATTCGCCACCATCTCGCGCTCCAAGTTTACGTTTGAGATTCTCGCGATACGTATCGATCGTATGGCGACTCAGGTGAAGTTGATTGGCAATCGCGCCGCTGGTGAGCCCCTGGCCGATCAGTCGAAAGACTTCAAGTTCCCGGTTGGTCAGCAGTTGCGTTGGTTCCTTGGATTCGCCGGGATGCGTCAATGCTTGTGAGATCAAGCGACGCGACAGCTCGGGGCTGACGTAGCGATCCCCTCGCATCACGACCTCGATGGCCTCGAGAAGTTTGGTGTCGGTTTCCTGTTTATTGAGGTATCCCAACGCGCCGGCTCGCAGTGCCCGTTCACCATAGAGGGACTCCTGGAACGCAGACACCACGAGGATCTTCATCCTCGGGTGTTGCTCCTTGATTTGCTTGATTAAATCGATTCCGTTGCCGCTCTTGAGAGTGATATCAACGATCATCAGATCGGGATGTTTTTCCTCTGCCATCGCAATCGCTTCGGGTTCGCTGCCGGCTTCCCCGCAAACCTCAAAGGCGCCCTGCACCGCCAGGCTGAACGCCAAGCCCTGTCGCACGAGGGGATGATCGTCGACGATTAGAATTCTGGTGCGTCTCATGATTTATTTTCTCCCGGACCGTGCCGAAGCGGCGTAAGTGGATCGGGCAGCGGATCGTGGTTCACTGGTCCCAAGAAAGGCGGAAACGTGCATCGGACAATCATCCCTTGCTTCGGGCTCCGTTCGAGCTGCAGGATGCCTCCGATGAGGCTGGCCCGGTACTCCATGGTCCGCAGCCCCATGCCGTGCGAAGTCGTGAACGGATCGAAACCGATTCCGTTGTCTTCGATTTCCAAAATGAATCTCCCATCGGTCTCCCGAAGCTTGATCAACACGGAATTCGCGTTGCCGTGGCGGATCGCATTGTTGAGCGATTCCTGGGCGATACGGAACAGATGCGATGCCGTTTTGTTGTCGACGATCGATACATCGCCCGCATGCTCGAAGCGACAGTCGATGTTGGGGCCGACCCCTCGCGCCAGGGAGTCCAATGCATCGCGCAACCCCTCGGCATCGATGGGGACGGGCATGATCCCAT
>Ga0315904_10002084_pt1 | contig 31164 bp, 26 predicted proteins | sample LakEriMetagenome_6_FD_203529 | JGI IMG/M metagenome (GOLD analysis project Ga0315904, IMG submission 203529) | Freshwater fungal communities from buoy surface, Lake Erie, Ohio, United States - Buoy 12 MA120 | ecosystem: Environmental > Aquatic > Freshwater > Lake | place: USA: Lake Erie, Ohio...
AGGGCAGAATCGAATGGGTGAACGAAGGATTCACACGTCTGACAGGTTATGATTTGGCATTTGCATCCGGTAAAAAAATGTCGGAATTCCTGTACGGACCACAATCGGAGCCGTCAGTGGTAAACGAAATTGAGAACCGGAATTTCTCCGGAAGCACTTTCGACACCGAGGTCATCAAGTACAATAAAAATGGGGAACCGGTCTGGGTACAGGAAAACATTACCCGGATCAATGATGAAACCGATAATTCAGTCAAATACATTTTCATTGAAAGCGATATCAGCGAAAGGAAGAAGTCGGAGCACCGGATGCAGGAATACCTGAAAAACCTGGAGAAAACCAATCGTGAATTGGACAAGTTCGCCTATGTGGTATCGCACGACCTGAAAGCCCCTCTAAGAGCCATCGGCAACCTGACGGGTTGGATCGAAGAAGATACAGGTCATTTGTTGCCGGGGGAAGTCAGGAAGAACTTCAATCTGATTAAAGACCGGGTGGTCAGGATGGAAGCACTGATTAACGGAATTCTGGATTACTCAAAAGTGGCCAAGAAAAACAATCAGTTTGAAACATTCGAGCTCAGGAACCTGATCAAAGAGGTGACCGGAATGATTGGCAACCCGGAAGGCACTCAATTCATCATTCAAAAGGATTTGCCTTCTGTAACTGCCGACAAAGTTAAACTGCAGCAAGTATTCATGAATCTGATTGGTAATGCCATTAAGTTCAACAACAAGCCGGAGAAACAGGTTAAGATTGAGTCGACTGATTTCGGAACACACTTCAGGTTCAGCATTACCGACAATGGTCCCGGAATTGATCCCAGGTTTCATGAAAAAATATTCCAGATTTTTCAGACCATCAATACCCGTGATGAATTTGAAAGTAACGGCGTAGGGCTGGCCATTGTAAAGAAAATTATTGATGAACAGGATGCCCGCATCTGGGTGGAATCAAAACCCTGTGAAGGATCCACCTTTCATTTCACCTGGCCAAAAAAGCCGGTGGTATCGGAAAGGATGAATATTTACACACCGGAGAAAGTGTAACCATGAAAACTAGCACCAAGACCGAACAGGTCATCAATGAGATGAAATCCATAACGGATGGATTGACTCCGGAAGAAAAGGAAGCCGTACGAGATCAGCTGATCGCCTATCTTTTATTCAGTCATCATACCAGCTTTACAACAAACGGAGGGCAAAACAACTCCCATGTTCAGGGCCTGACTGAAGAGGAACGGGAACTGATCAGAAAAATCGCCGAACAGACTGAAAAGCTCCACCGACTGATGAATCAGGATGAAAGTGGTGTAGACGAAAATCAGTAAAAAGACCTGTTTTCAGCAACCATTTTCTTAAGCAGAAGTGATGTTCTGTATCTTCCGTCGGCATAATCATCACGAAGTGCATCAATGATACCGACTACTTTTCTGATACCAAACTCATCAGCCCATTTGAGAAGTCCATTGGGATAATTCACTCCTTTCGTCATTGCCGTGTCAATATCATCTCTGGAGGCAACACCGAGATACATGGCGTCTGCTGCCTCATTGATGAGCATGGCAAGTATCCTTTCAAAAATATATTTCGACTTTACCGGATTTTGTTCCGGCTCACGCTTGATAGCACCGGTGGTATAATCGTAATACCCTCTTCCTGTCTTTTTACCAAACAAACCTGCTTCAAACAAACGTTTTTGAGTGAGTGAAGGCTTGTATCTTGGATCAAAAAACATTTGTTCCCAGACAGTTTCCGTCACCTTATAATTGATATCGTTTCCGATAAAGTCCATCAGTTCAAACGGCCCCATCCTGAAGCCACCCGCCGCTCTCATGGCTTCATCAATATCTTCCATTCCTGCAATGCCTTCCTCATAAATTCTGATGGCTTCTCCGTAAAAAGGACGAGCTATGCGATTGACGATAAAGCCGGGGGTGTCTTTTGCAAGTACCGTTACCTTTCCCCAGCTGTCGATTATTTCTTTTGCCTTTCGGGTAGTGATATCTGAAGTGGTAAATGCAGGAATGATTTCCACCAGCGGCATCAGAAATGCCGGATTGAAAAAATGAATCCCCACTACCCTTTCCCTGTTCCTGCAAGCCGAAGCCACTGCCACTACTGCCAGGGATGAAGTATTGGTTGCAAGTATGCATTGATCAGATACCACTGCTTCCAGTTTACTGAAAAGGTCTTTTTTGACCTCCAGGTTTTCAATGATGGCCTCAATGATGATATCAGATGACCGAAGTTCTTCCAGATTGGCGGTAAACGCGATGGCAGACTGAATCGCTGCTGAGCGTGCGGCATCCAGTTTGCCTTTCTCCACCATTTTGGCAATGGAGGAATGAATGGATTCAGAGGCTTTATCAAGGGATTTTTGAAACGGATCGAATAATACTACCCTGCATCCCGCGAAAGCGGCCACCTGAGCAATTCCGGAACCCATGGCACCGGCTCCGGCCACACCTACAATCAGTTGTTTTTGCATATACTTTCGGTATTATTCGCCTTTGAAAATGGGCTGCCTTTTTTCCAGAAAGGCGTTCACACCTTCCCGGTAATCGTAAGATTGTCCTGCCTGAGTCTGCAGCTTTTCTTCCACATCCAGCTGATCATCCAGATTGTTAAACAGGGAAAGGTTGAGCGCCTTCTTGGTCAGCCCCAGTCCGCGTGTAGGCATCATAGCCAGTGTTTCCGCCAGTTTAACAGACTCCGCGTTCAGATTCTCGTCATCACAAACTTTATAGATCATACCTAAAGCCACTGCATCCGCAGCCTTCACTTTATCGCCAAGCATCATCAATGCGGTGGCTCTCTGAAATCCCACCAAACGGGGAAGAAAAAAGGTGCCGCCACTGTCGGGTATCAGTCCGATTTTGCTGAAGGCCTGAATGAATGAGGACGAGGCTGCTGCGATAGTGATATCGCAAGCCAGTGCAATATTAGCACCTGCTCCTGCTGCTACACCGTTAACGGCACAAACAACAGGTTTTTCAATTTCACGTATCAGTCGGATGATGGGATTGTAATGCTCTCTGACTATGGAGTCCATGGGCGGACCAGCAGGATCGATGGCTTCAGCCAGATCCTGTCCGGCACAGAAGGCTCGGCCGGAACCGGTAATCAGCACGGCTCTGACCACCTGATTGCTGATGCATTCCCTCATGGCACTTTGAAAAGCAAGTGCCATTTCACGGTTGAAACTGTTGAGAACTTCAGGGCGGTTCAGTGTTATCTTACCGACACCATTCTCAATGGTAAATATTATGCTCATGGATAGCGTTGTTTGCAGCCCAAAAATAGAAAATCAGTGGCACTTGAACTCCTCGAACGGTTGTTTACATTCATCGCAGTAATGCAGTGCCTTGCAGGCTGTTGACCCGAATGCACTGGTCAAACGCGTGTTTTGAGAATTACAAAACGGACATTGCACCGGCTTGCGCAGGCCGGTGATCATCGCTTTCAGATGTTCCTCTGTTGACATTGAAGGCGGAGCGATACCGTATTCTTTTAACTTTCGCTTTCCGTCCTCCGTCATCCAATCGGTAGTCCATGCCGGTGAAAGAACTGTTCGCACTTTGAAATTGGTAACACCTTCAGCATTCAAAACAGCGCCTATTTCATCTTCAATAGCCCGCATGGCCGGACAACCGGTAAAAGTCGGGGTAATGGTAATCAGAAATGTTCCATTATTTTCCTCCACGCCACGGAGTATTCCAAGATCAGCAATGGTCAGAGCCGGCACTTCAGGATCGAGTACCTGATTGAGTATACGTCTGACTTGATCTATATTTTGAATGATTTGCATTAAGAATCAGTGGTTCACCATTTGGCATCAGGATAGGCTCGAGGCAAAAACTGCATTTCAGCCAGAATATAACCCAAGTGCTCCGTATGATTACCATGTCGGCTGCCTTTTCTCATGGGTGTGCTGATGTCCGGGATGGACAAACCGGCTTCCGAAATTAATTTTGAAACATCTGCTCTCCATGAATTCTCAACAATTTTGAGATCAGCAGCTATTCCGGCTTCAGTCAGCATGTGATCTGTCTCATCAGCATCAAACAAATCAGCAGTAAAATACCACAGATCATTAATGGCATCCTGCATTCTTCGGTGGCTTTCGCCGGTTCCATCGCCCAGCCTCAGCACCCAGTCGGCACTGTGGCGGACATGATAGGCTACTTCCTTAAGCGATTTGGCAGCAAAAGCAGCAATCGTTACATCCTTACTTTTAGAAAGATGACTGTATAAGTAGAAGTTAAAAACACTGAGCAAATATTGTCTTCCGATGGTCATGGCAAAATCCCCGTTAGGCTGTTCGGCCAACAGAAGATTGCGGTACTGCCTTGCATCCCGGTGAAACGCCAGGACATCTTCATCTTTACCTTTTCCTTCCACTTCTGCAGCATAACTTAGAATAATGCGTGACTGACCAATCAGATCAAGGGCGATATTCGACATCGCAATGTCTTCTTCAAGATAAGGCGCATGTCCGCACCATTCGGAGATCCTTTGTCCAAGGATGAGAGAGGTGTCTCCCAAACGCAGACAATATTCAAATAAGGCTTCCTGCTGATTCATCATTAGTAATTATTTATCAGGAAATCATTTTGATTCCTTCGGGTGTTTTGTAAAAGTTCGGGTTCCTGTAAATTTTATCATTGGAAGGATCAAAAAACGGCCCGACGTCTTCAGGGGTGGATGAAACTATCTTGTCGGATGGAACCACCCAAATGCATACGGCCTCATTACGCCTGGAGTACACATCGCGGGCATTCAGAAGCGCCATTTCCGCATCCGGGGCTCTGACACTTCCGGCGTGCTCGTAGGATGCACCGGATTGCTTTTGTGTGAATACTTCCCAGAGTGTAAACTGGGTGTTTTCAGACTTAAGATCACTCATATAAAAATCGTGTTAATGGTTGTCGGATTCAGATCAGGCAGCGGATGTCACTGCACTTTTTTTCTCGGCATAGACGCGGGCGGCTTCACGAACCCAGCGACCTTCTTCGTCGGCTTTCACTCTGGCCCGCAAACGCTCCCGGTTGCAGGGTCCGTTTCCGGAGATGACATTTTTAAATTCATCCCAGTCGATTTCACCATGATCGTAATGACGGGTTTCGGTATTCCATTTCAATTTGTCATCCGGCACTTTGAGTCCAATGGCTTCAGCCTGAGGGACAGTACGGTCAATAAAACGCTGACGTAAATGATCATTGGAGTACAATTTGACTTTCCAGCGCATCAGTTCTTCGCTGTTTGGGGAACTGGCATCAGACGGACCAAACATCATCAGCGAAGGCCACCACCACCGGTTCATGGCATCCTGAGCCATTGCTTGCTGCTCCCTGGTTCCGCGCATCATAAAGGCCAGAAGCTGATAGCCCTGCTTGTTGTGGAAGTTCTCCTCCTTGCAAATACGAATCATGGCCCTGGAATAGGGTCCGTATGAGCATTTAGCCAAAGCGGTTTGGTTAACAATGGCCGCACCGTCAACCAACCAGCCGATGGCACCAATATCAGCCCAGTTGAGGGTCGGATAATTGAAAATGGAAGAGTATTTTGCTTTTCCCGTATGCAATTGGTTAATCATCTCCTGCCTGTCGATTCCAAGCGTTTCGGTAGCACTGTAAATATACAATCCGTGACCGGCTTCGTCCTGCACCTTAGCCAGAAGAATGGCTTTTCGGGCCAGTGAAGGCGCTCTGGTAATCCAGTTACCTTCCGGAAGCATACCGACTACTTCGCTATGCGCATGCTGCGACATCATCCGGATCAGTTGCTTACGGTATCGTTCGGGCATCCAGTCTTTTGGTTCAATGACTTCTCCCGAGTCTATTTTCCTCTGAAACTCCTGCTCTAACTGTGATTCTGACATAATTTTAATTTGATTTTTGAGGTTCGACAAAATTACCAAATTTGAAGGTCCGGAATATGACAAAGGTCAATTTTCAGTATCTTTGAACACTTCAAACCCACCCTTGCCAAGTTATTAAATATCAATATATTACTTCGCTCACGGGTACAGTTAACATGAATCAAAAAGAAATTAAAAATAGGACTTCCCGATCCCGAATGACTCTTTCCAATAACAGGTGGCTTATTTTAATTGTTTTTATCAGCTTCTTTTTAGGCTCCTGTATAAGCAGGAAGCAGGTTGATTATTTCCAGAAAAAGGATGGCACTTCAGAAAACAACATTCAGTTGCCTCCATCATTTGAGCCTCTAGTGATTCCAAATGACCTTCTGGAGATTCGGGTATCGAGCATTAATCCGGAAGCAGCGCGATTCTTCAATCCGGGTTCTACCGACAACACCGGTCCGGACCCCTCCATGATCAATTACCTGGTGGATGCCAAAGGTGAAATTGAACTGCCGTTAGTCGGCAAGGTCCATGTGGCAGGTAATTCTACCAGACAAATCAGGGACCTCCTCAGAGAACGCCTCGAAAAATACCTGCAATCACCCACTGTGATGGTTACTCTCGCATCTTACAAAATCACCATTTTGGGTGAAGTCAAGGTTCCAGGTCTATATCAGGTAAAAAGCGAAAAAATCAACATTACGGAAGCCTTAGGCCTGGCAGGTGATCTGACCATATTCGGTGACAGAAAAACAATCATGATCATTCGTGAAAAAGAAGGAGTTAAAAGTTTCTTTAGTGTGGATCTGACTTCACGCGACATCTTTTCCCAACCTTATTATTTCCTGCATCCGGGTGATGTCATTTACGTACCGGCAGGTAAAGGCAGGATCGCCTCAGCAGATGCTTTTTTCCGCATCGCACCCATTGTCATCAGTTCACTGACGCTCATCAGTCTGCTCTTTATCAGGATCAATTAAGTTGCTATTGGAGAACATGACAACCAACAACTCCCAGTTTAGAATTCCAGATGAGAAACGGCTTGATTTCAAGCAGTTCATTCAGTCGAAAGTAATCCGTTACTGGTACCTTTATGTGCTTTCGCTGTCTATAGCCCTGATGGCCGGATATTTTTACAACTGGTATGCTACACCAGTTTACAACGCCAATGCCACTCTTTTAATTAAAGATGAGAAGAGAGTCAATCCCACTCAGGACTTACTTTCCCAGTTAAGCAGCCTCGATCACACCGGTGGCATCGATAATGAAGTGGAGCTGATCCGTTCCCGGACCATGATTGCCAGAACCCTGCGAAAGCTGGATTTTGATATCACCTACCTGATGGAAGGCAATATTAAAATATCAGAACAATACCGTCAGTCGCCAGTGAAGCTGGTCATTGATTCATTTCCTTTCAGATCATATGAGAATTCCATTCATATCCGGATTCTGGACGACAAACAATATGAATTAAATTATGAGAACCATAATTCTGGTGAATCAGTAAAAGAGATTTATGCTTTTAATCAACCCGTACAAAATGTAATCGGGAAATTCACCCTGGAGAAAACAGACAAATTCAGAACTACCGATTACCCTAAACCCGAATTTGAAAAGCGGAATTTTATCCTGATTGCCCATCACTTCGATAATCTGGTTGACCGGTATACCAAAAATCTGAATATCACATTTGTTTCTAAAAAAGCGACCATTCTTGAGCTATCCCTCAAAGATAGGGTGCCACAGAAGGCAGGTGATTTCCTCAATATGCTGATGGATGTTTATATCCAAAGCGGTGTTGAAAATAAGAATGAAATTGCCTCTAATTCATTGAAATTTATCGATGACCAGCTCAAACTGGTCACCGAAGACCTGAAATCCTCAGAACAGGATCTTGAATCATACAAAACGGAAAAAGGCATTACAGATCTTGGTACCGAAGCCCAGGCTTTTTTGGAGAGTGTTAAAATTTATGACGAGAAAATAAGCTCGATCGATATCCAGAATTCCTTCCTTGAATATCTGGAAGGTTACATCATGGAAGACCGGGAGCTTGAGAAAATATCCCCTGCCTCTATCGGCATTGCGGACCCTCTGCTCACCAAACTGATTACGCAGCTGGCGGACCTGCAAAACCTCAGAAAAAGTCAATTAAATTCCACTAAGCCCGACAATCCGATTATCATGACTCTGGATATCCAGATTCAGAATACCAGAGAGGATCTTCTGGAGAATGTCAGATCCATCAAAAATGGTTTGATGGCCTCCCGGCAGGAAGCAGAAACGCAACTTTCCCGAATTCGCGACAAAATCAGGACCGTTCCCAGAACACAGCGGGAACTCATGGGAATGCAGCGGCAGGCACTGATAAGAGAAGGTCTTTACAACTATCTGCTTCAGAAACGGGCTGAAACAGCCATCATGCTGGCATCAACGATTTCCGATAACAAAATCGTCAATTCAGCCAGGGCTTCGAAAAATCCGGTCAGACCAGTACCATCTCAAACCTATACATTCGCGATCCTGCTTGGTTTGATGATTCCGGCTTTATTTATATATGGAAAGGAGTTTCTCAATGACAAGATTACCGGACTACATGAGTTGAAGGGGATGACCAATGTTCCGGTAATAGGAGTGGTTGCACTCTCCGACAGCAGCGGCAAACTTCTGGTTGCCGAAAAGCCCGAATCCATGATTTCAGAATCATTCAGGCTCATCAGAACCAATCTGCAATATATTACCACATCACAGGAAAAAACCAGAGTACTGGTGACTTCAACCGTGAGTTCTGAGGGCAAGAGCTTTTGTGCCGCGAACCTGGCTGCCATTTATGCCCTTTCGGGGAAAAAAGTCGTTCTGGTACATGGTGATTTGCGAAAGCCTAAAAAGAGTTCGGAATTCGGACTTAAAACGGATACCGGAATATCGAATTACCTGATTGGGTCTTCAACTATTGAATCCATTATCCAGTCACACCCATCGGTGGAGAACCTGAGTATTGTTTTATCAGGACCCAAACCTCCCAATCCTTCAGAATTAATGCTCCATAGCAGAATGGGTGATTTTTTCTCTGAACTGGAAAAGAAATTTGATGTAATCATAGTCGACTCCCCTCCTATCGGACTTGTTTCTGATGGCATGTTACTGAATAAGTATACTGATGCAACCATTTACATTGTAAGGCAAAATGTGACCAACAGACAAAGCATAGATTATTTAAACAGTCTGAGTGAATCAGGAAAAATGTCCAGACTGAGTATCATATTCAATGCTGTTAAGAACAAACCAGGCAAAAAGAATGGTCATAATTACGGGTACGGATATGGTTACGGTTATGGTCATGGATATTACGATGAAGATCGTACATAATCCGATCTGCGTATTTAGTTTCATGGGTTTGTAAGTAACCTGCAGTCAGTAACTATTGAAATGCTGAAATTTTTAAAAAGGTTTTTCGACCTGCAGAGCATTACTTTGCTTAAAAACAGTTCCTGGGTTTTTGTTTCCAATTTTATCGGTGCTGTTCTTGCTTTTGCCAAAGCTATTTTAGTTGCACGCCTACTGGGAGCTGAATCATACGGAGTATTCACAGTGATCATTGTTTTTATCGGTACTATTATAGAAGTCTTTAATCTGAATTTAGGGGCTGCCCTGATACGGTTTGGGTCAGGTTATAATACGGAAGGACGCAATGACAAGGTTCTTGCCTTAATAAAAGCTTCGCTGCTTGCCAGCTGTTTAGTACTTACGGTATCGGTACTGGCCACCACTCTTTTCACACTCTTTTCATATGATTCTTTTATTCTGAAGCCGGATCTGGAATGGTTTTCTATTTTATATGCAATCGCTGCCGGTTCCGTATTTTTCAATCAGATTGGAAGAAGCGCCTTACGGCTGTTTTTCAGATTTAAGAAAAATGCCCTGATTCAAATTGTACTGGACCTGATCGATTTTTCGGTAATTGTAACAGCCTTATTATTTTATCCATCCAGGCTCGACATTTTCCTGACAGCAGTACTGATCACAACCTTCATCAATGGTGTTATCCCGAACATAGCAGCCTGGAAAGAATTGAAACCTGAATTGCCCGGATGGACTGATGTCAGCATCAAAAGTATTCTCCCCGACCTGAAACCCATTCGCTCGTTTGTATTCAGAAATTCCCTGGCAAAAACCCTCCAGTCACTGACAAACAAGGGAGATGTGCTTATACTCGGACTGCTTTCTGCCAATCCGGTGCAGGTAGGTTTGTATGCCGTGGGTAAGAAACTTGCTTATTATGTTCTGATGTTTACCGATCCGCTCGTCACATCAGTTTACCCGCAATTCTGTAAACTGCGGGAGGAAAAAAATCATTCCGCCATCTTAAAAATGATCAGGCGGCTGACACTGCTTTCGGCCGGCCCGGCTGTTCTGTTTGTTTCACTGTCGTTTCTGATCGGAGAATGGGCGGTAACCCTGATTTTCGGCAAAGATTATACTTCAGCCGGTGTTACCTTTGGGGTATTGTCGATATCAGCAGCCTTGCAGGCCTCCCTGTTCTGGATGCAACCGTTGCTGCAGGCATTTGATCTGATGAGTCAGCGGGTCTGGGTATTTCTGACAGGAATTATTACGGGAGCAGCGGCTGCCTGGCTGCTGGTACCGGTTTCAGGGTCTACAGGAATGGCCTGGGCAGTCGTTGTCAGTCAATTAATCATGACATCATTCTTTCTGACATTAGTGTTCAAAAAGGTAAATTCGGGCATTGAATAGCCTGTCGCTTTCAAAAAATATGCAGCAGAAAAAAACTCCGATACCGACTATCATCAGAAATAAATTGTCTGAACTGAAAAGAAGATTGAATTCTTCTTCACGGATGCTGCCTTCTTTTGTGATTATCGGAACTGCCAGAGGAGGAACAACTTCACTTTTCAATTATCTATCGCTGCATCCGCATATAGCGCCGCCTGTTAAAAAGGAGGTTGCATTCTTCTGCACGCATTTTCAAAAAGGAATGGCATGGTACCGTTCTCATTTTCCAGTCAAAGGTGATCCGGCTGTTATCACTGGTGAAGCTTCTCCCTATTACCTGTCACACCCAAAAGCTGCCATCAGGCTAAAACAAACCATGCCTGATATCAAAATCATAGTATTGCTTCGCAATCCGGTGGAAAGGGCTTTTTCAAGTTATAAAAACATTAAAAAACTGGGGCTTGAGCCTGCTCCGGATTTCAAAACGGCCGTTTCCCTGGAAAAAGAAAGAACGGCAGGTGAAGAGATTAAAATTTCAGGTTCCGATAATTACTACAGCAGCAAACACCAGCATTATTCCTATTTGGGAAGAAGCATATATCACAAAGAACTGCAAAGATGGTTCAGCCAGTTTCCTGAAAAGCAGTTCATGATCATCAACAGTGAATCCTTCTATGAAGATCCGGTAAAAACCTATAATTCAGTAATTGCTTTTCTGGGACTGGCGCCACACGACCCCGGACCGTTAAAGCGATTCAATGAATCTTCTAAAGGAGAAAAATTAAATCCGGAATTCAGAAATCAGCTGATAGAATTTTTTAAACCTCATAACGAGGAACTGTTCAGAATGATTCAAAAACGTTTCGACTGGAAATGAACAGGCTGGCTGTAATCAATCGTTACTTTAACCATGGCTATTTCAATAAAACAGGAAAAGCCATTGCATTTCTATCCTTAAAGTCAGCCATCAAATACGGATCTCACGAAATTAGCGGCTTGAATACAATAACCCAAGCACCAGATACGGATGACAGTGTTCTGAAATCGGCAAAATATAATATCAGCAGGTTCGAACCTGTAAATCCGGAATTAAGGGCATTGATTGAATATGTCAATAAAAATCTTAGCCATTACCTTCATTCAGCATTAGTTCACGGCAGTGTTGCCACAAATGAAGTGATCAATTATTCCGATTTTGACGGCCTGATCATTCTAAAAAATGAGGTCTTTAAATCACCAGCTTCAGTAAGGGAAGTATGCTTGCACCTCAATAGAACTTTTGCCATGATGGTTCAGTTCGACCCTCTTCAGCATCATGGCTGGATGGTAGTTACTGAAAGTGATTTACAGGAATGGCCCTCAATATTTTTCCCGCCGGAGTTATTTGAATATTCTAAATCAATCCTGAATCAGGAAACCACTATCAGTATTGACTACCGAGAGTCCAAAACTGTATTGAAAGAAAATTTCCTGAAGTATGCGGGAAGACTGATTAAAGTTTTGGAATCCGGCTCACCAATTGATTCTGCCTACGGATTAAAAAGTCTGCTCAGTGAATTCATGCTGCTCCCTTCGCTCTATGTAGCAGCGAGAGATGGAAAAGGAATTTTCAAAAAGCACAGTTTCAAAATGGCGGCGGCTGACTTTACCGATCATCAGTGGGCAGTCATGAACCGTATTTCTGAGATCAGATCACAATGGCCGTCAAAGAAAAATCACAACGTTTTTAAATCAATAAAATCGTTTACGCCACTCACGAGAAATAAGCAAATCAAAGAAAGCCGGCTTCCGTTAGGAATACTTGCAGCTCCCGATCCTGTTATGATCAGGAATATGATTGAACTGGCCAATCTGATGAAACGGAAATTCCAATGAAATACCGCTTTACCGATATACCAAGATATGTCAGCAGAGAAGATTACGCTGCTGCGATCAACCGGATGGTTGAGAAAGTAGTCAACTCAGGACTGGCGCAATCTGTTTATCAGGTAGGCAGTGTTGGAACACCCGGGATATCTGATGTCGATCTGGTTGTCATTCTTCATGAAAATCTCCGGACGGATTTCAATCCGGTTGCCGGGCTCACATACCAGGATCGCTACCTGTTCTCACACCGACTTTTTGGAACTGTTATTCCTTATGCTCTGGAACTTGAAAAGTATGTGTTTTTCGGAAATTACGAACATTTGTGGGGATACCGGTTTGATATGAACCGGCACTCATTACCTGAAGATCAATTAAAGCTACTTAAATATCAGATTGCACTTGAGTATTTGCTGAAAGCATGGATCAGTATTTCCATAAATACCTTCACCGGAATCATCAAAGTACGCAACCTGCTGCTGCATGCGAAAGGAATTTTACATGATATCAGGTTCCTGGAACTGGAAAATACCGCCCTTGAGAAGTGCATTCATAAAATAATCAAGCATAGAGAAAACTGGTTTAATTCACCGCTGAAAGGTCATGAAATAGGAGGACTGACAGAGGAATATCAAAATTCACTGGAGGAGACTGTCAGGACCGGAATTGCCAGACACGGATTTTACATTCCGAAAGGAGCCAATCTTCAGATCGCCAAAAGCATCCGGCTGGAACCAGGTGCGGAACTAAAGTTCACGCACAAGGGTATTAAAGTCCCAAACCTCCCTGCAATACCCAATCAATACATCAATAAAATTAACAATCGTCTCAATCAATATGTCATTACCTTGCCTTTGATTCAACAAAATATTCCAGAGATAATCATGCAAAGGTATCAGTACCTTCATGAAGCTTTCAGATATAACAAACAACATCTTCCGGGCTTTATTTGTACTGGACATGGTATTGATATTTTTTCATCCTGAATTTAACCATGAAAATACTGCACTTCATCTGGTCTGCTAATTTCGGAGGTATCGAAAAACTGGTACTCGGACTTGCCGTTGCCCAGATGAAAGGAAATACCTCTCCGCATATTCTGATCGGTTGTAAAAAGGGCGAGCTGCTTCAATCAATTTCAGAATCAGGTGCACCCTTTACTTTTGCAGGATTTAAAAGTGGTTTTGATTTCAGCAATTCCAAATACAGAAAGGTCTTGCAAATAATGAAGGAACATGACATCGTCCATCTTCATACTTTCAACCCTTTAATTGCCTGGGCAGCTATCCGATCAGGAAAAAAAATACTGTACACGGTTCACGGAAACTTTAATCTTGGCAGGTCACCTGGATTCAACGATCATGTCATGAACCTGCTCAGAAGCCTGTTTTTGAAACGAACAGATGTCTGGATCACCTTCAACTCCAGCTGGGCCAAAGAAATGGCCGTGAAAAAATACGGACTGGGAAACAAAAGGCAAACTGTCATTTACAATGGCCTGCTACCGGAAAATGCTACCGATACTAAATCTGAAACCATTGCAGTATTCAAACAACAGAATGCAGATAATTTCATCATAGGAACTGCCTGTCGGTTCAATCATTCGAAAAGTGTTGACCGACTGGTAAGAGCTTTTGCTGAATTCAGCAGAGGAAAAGATGATACCAGACTGTTACTTGTCGGTGACGGAAGCGAAAGACAGCATCTGGAAGAACTGGTGGATAAACTGAAGATCCGAGAAAAAACTATATTTACGGGCTTCAGCCCTGAAGTTGGAAAGTGGCAGGATTTGATGAATATCTGTGTGATACCAGGCAGGTTTGAAGCTTTCGGCCTGGCAGCCCTTGAAACCATGCAAAAAGGAATACCGACTTTCATTTTCAATGATGCCGGCGGAATGCTGGAAGTACTTGGAAACGATCTTTCGGAATATGTCATGAAATCAGAATCCGAACTCTCTGCCAATCTGGAGCGTTACTACATAATGAGAAGGCAACAGGATGAATCAAGAAAAAACATGCTTCAGCAGAGAGCCGGTATTTTTTCTTTTGAGAGAATGGTCAGCAACTATCAAAACTGCTATCGTGATTTAATGCAAAATTCAAATCATCACTAGAAAATGCTGCTGACATTCAAAGAGTGGAAATCATGGCTGACTGAGTTACCCTGGGTGCACAGATGGTTCATCCTGCTAATCCTTTTGAGACCACTGATTGATGCATTTTATTTTCTTAAAGAAGTTTCACCCTTTCTTTCGCCGCTGTATCTGGTTGGAGTTGCCACCCCAATTATGGCCAGTTATGCGATCATTAAAATCCCAAGACCCAATTATTCGCGCCTTGATACTTATTTTGGCATCTACACATTCCTGCTTTCCATATCGTGCATCGCTTTGCTTGTCAGCGATTCGATTTCGCTTGATGCACTTGATAATATTTTAAAAGTAACCCTTCCTTCATTCCTCTATTTTTTCTGCAGAACATTTATCAGAAGCAGAACCGATCTTCATGGCATTCTTCAGACCTTTCTTTATTCATCCGTTGTGGTGTTACTGATTTTTGCCTATGAACTATTGTTTAACCCAATCAGCATTCAGGTTTCAAGAGGCATGGAACGATTCCAGGGTACATTTGCCGATACCATGAACTATTCCATTTACATGACCGGAAGTTTGATCATAGCCGGATATCAGATGTTTATCAGGCATCCTCAAATTGCTTACAGAAGCAGGGTTATGCTGATGCTTTTTATTTTGACAGTTTCTGTTTTGCTATTGTTTAAAATCCATCACACAGCGTCTTATTTTGTGGTGGCATCCGTACTGATGCTGCTGCTTGCGCATAAACTGCGTACGAATATTGCTTTCGGACTTTCAGCGATAATTCTCGCGGGAGTGTTAATTTATTTCCTTGGTGGTGATGCCTTTCAGCAAAAGGTTCTGCCGCTCATAGAAACCGATATCATGGTTTATCAGGGTGAGAAAGATGATGAAGCATTGTTTCATGGCCGGGTGGGACGCTGGAAGAAATTCTATGACTATTTTTCTGAACAAGGACCCGTTGTACAGATTATGGGACTGCCTCTCAATATGGAAAGTCCGTTTAATTTCATCGGCAAAGGTTCTCACAATGACTTCGTCAGACACAATATGCTGATTGGTTATGCCGGTTTGATCGTCTACCTCCTCATCATTTTCAATATTATATCACGGATATTCAAACAACAGACAAGCAGGCAGTTTCTGGGGCTTGCCACCATTGGCGCATTGCTTTTGTTTTCAGTTACCACCACGCCATTACTCTACCCTACTTTTATGTATGTCGTCATTCCGGTAGTGGCTACTCTTGCCATACCACCAGCTTCAATCAGTGATCACGAATGAAAAAGAAGCTGCTGATCACCGGAAAAATGCCGCCTCCCTACATGGGGCCATCGGTTGCCTTTCAGATTCTGATTAATTCTGAACTGAAGAACATCTATCAGCTAATCCCTTATAATGTTCAGGTCAACCGGACACTGGATACCCTTGGAAAATGGTCTGCAGGTAAAGTAATTTCCAATATCAGATTGTATACTGACTTTTACAAAATCATCCGTAAGGAGAAGCCTGATCTGGTGCTGATTCCGGTCAGTCAGTCCACAATCGGATTTATAAAGGACAGTATATTTGTTCTGCTTTGCAGCATTCAAAATGTCAGAGTGGTTCTGCAGCTCAGGGGGAGTAATTTCCGGACATGGTACAGTACCCGAACATTCGCTGTCAGGTGGTATGTGAGATGTGTGCTCAATAAAATCAAAGGGGTGATTGTACAGGGAGAAAAACTGAGATACATTTTCAAAGATCTCGTTTCAGGCGACTCCATTTTTGTAGTACCTAACGGAGCTGATTTAATAATTCCGCCAAGAGATTCAGCAAAACACTCTGTTCCCGAAATTCTATACCTGGCAAACCTGCAGGGATCCAAAGGTATTGAAGATGTGATTGAAGCTGCAAGAATACTCCATCTGAATTATCCGGGAACCTTCAGGATGGTCATTGCAGGTGCCTGGCGGGAAGAAAATGTTAAATCCCATTGTATGAACCTGGTTTCAGGTGAAAGTCTTCCGGTGGAATTCATCGGGCCCGTTTCAGGAGATGACAAATTCCGTTTACTGGCCAACGCCGATATTTTCGTTTTCACCCCACGCGAGCCTGAAGGGCATCCCTGGGTGATTGTGGAAGCTATGGCTGCAAGTCTTCCTGTGGTGGCAACCGATAAAGGTGCCATCAGCGAAAGCATCCGCGATAGCGTTAACGGATTTATTGTCAATGACCGTTCACCTGAGGAAATAGCTTCTAAATTGCATCAATTGGTCACCGACCGCCCGTTGCGCATCGGAATGGGAACCCAAAACAGGGCTGATTATCTGGCCAGGTATACTGAAGGTCAGATGGTGGAAAATTTCAGAAAGGTATTCGATCAACTGATGAATGCCTGAATACCCCCTGTTTTGATTCCCAAACTGCTTTTATTTAATTAATTTTCCACATTCCCCTTATGAGGGAAACTTATTCCTTCAGGTAGGTTAAATTTGCAGTCGGAAATCCGGCAAATATTTTTTCGGCCAATCAATCTTAGCAGCATGGAACAACTGACCCAGAACCTTAGAAACGGCGAGATGAAACTTGTTGAAGCACCCTGGCCAACACTCAGGGAAGGCTGGCTGCTCGTTCGGAATCACTATTCGCTGGTGAGTGCCGGAACAGAAGGAAAAACCGTCAGTGACGCCAGAAAAGGGATGATCGGTAAAGCGCTTTCCAGAAAAAATGAAGTTGAAAAGGTGATCAAATCGGCCAAAGTCAACGGTTTGATGAAGACCTACAGGATGGTCATGGACAAACTCGATTCTCCGGTTTCACTTGGCTATTCCTGTGCCGGAGAGGTCATCGCAGTCGGTCCCGGAATAAGCGATCTTCGGAAAGGAGATTTTGTTGCCTGCGGAGGTAACACTGCCAATCATTCAGAAGTGATATCGGTTCCCAGGAATCTTTGTGTAAAAATTCCGGAAGGCGTGAGAGCCGAATCGGCAGCCATGACCACCATGGGAGCCATTGCACTTCAGGGTATTCGCCAGGCGGATCTTCGATTGGGTGAATGTTGTGTCGTCATCGGACTCGGTCTGCTCGGACAGCTTACTTTGCAAATGCTTGAAGCTTCCGGTGTCAAGGGTATCGGAATTGATATAGACACCGCGCAGGTGGAAGCTACCCGTCAGGCGGGATTAAACGCGTTCCACCGGCAAAATGATTTCCTGAATGAAGCTATACTGAGTGCTTCTTCGGGTATCGGGGCTGATGCCGTCATCATCACAGCAGGCTCCTCCAGTGATGACCCGGTTAATCTGGCAGGAGAATTATGCAGGCAAAAAGGGAAAGTAGTTATTGTTGGCGCTGTACCAACAGGTTTTAAAAGACAGGATTACTTCCGTAAAGAACTTGACCTGAGAATGTCATGTTCCTATGGACCCGGAAGGTACGATCCCGACTATGAAGAATCGGGAATTGATTACCCTGCCGGTTATGTCCGGTGGACCGAAAACAGAAACATGCAGGCTTTTTTACAACTGGTAGCCGATGGGAAAATCAACACCGATAAGTTGATTTCTCACCGATTTCCCTTTATGAAGGCTCCGGATGCTTATAACCTGATCGTTAGCCGGGCTGAACGCTTTACAGGCATTGTGCTGAATTATGACATCACCAAAGATATCAGCAAATCCAGAATAGAATTTAACAGCAAACCGGTTACTGCTTCCAAACCCATTACCGGTGTGGCAGGTGCAGGATCTTATGCTCAAAATGTTTTGCTGCCTGCTATCAGTGAGCTGACAACACTCAAAGGAATCGTTACATCCAAGCCCCATACAGCTGAACACATCGCCTCCAAATACGGATTTTCATTCTGCTCAGGAAATTATGATGATCTGATTAATGACAATGACATCAATTCTGTCATCATTACCACCCGCCACGACTCTCACGCCGAGATGGTGATAAAGGCACTGACCGGAGGAAAACATGTTTATGTTGAAAAGCCCTTGTGCATGAGTGCTGATGAACTCGAAAAGATCAAAGTGACTGCCGAGACTTCCGGTAAATTACTGATGACCGGATTCAACAGACGCTTTTCACCCTTATCGGTACAACTGAAGGATGAACTGAAATCACTTAATGATGCACCATTGGCAATGCATTACCGAATCAATGCAGGAGCCGTTCCACAAAGTCACTGGGTGCATGATCCCTTGAAAGGTGGCGGCCGGCTCATCGGTGAAGTTTGTCATTTCATCGACTACTGCATTTTCATTACCGGGTCATTGCCTGAATCTGTCAGTGCCATCAGCATGCCGGATACCCATCATCAGAATGACACACTTCATCTCAGTATCGGATTTCAAAACGGCAGTATTGCCACCGTTAACTATTTTTCCAACGGCAGCAAAAAGATTCCGAAAGAGATAATTGAAGTTTTTTATGCAGGTAAAACTGCTGTTATAGACGACTTCACCACTTTGACTTTTTACGGCGAAAAAGCTCGAAACATTAAACTGCCTTCACAGGACAAAGGTCATAAGGCTGCATTCAGTGCATTTTTTGATGCCATCAAAAATGGTACGGCTTTCCCTATCTCATTGAAAGAGCAGTACACAGCCATGACTGCTACCTTCCTTGCGGGAGATTCCATTCGGCACAGCGGAGAAAGAATGTTAATCGAAAAATGATGCAAACGGACGATCGCATCCGAAACCGCTTGCACCAATCGGTCAGCAAACTGAAAAGTTACATTGAGGAACAGGAGTACCGTGGGTACGATCCTTATGATGCACTCAAGTCCCCTCTGCTCAATAATCCTTTCATCAAAAGAATACCAGTCGTTTCTTTTTTAGCTCAACAACTGATCAAGAGGCTCCCATTGAATTTGCGGCCGGTACTTGGAATCGGGAAAGGACTAAACCCGGTTACTCTTGGACTTTGTATTCAGGGATATACTTCCTTGGGTAAAGCGGGAATCCTGTCAAAGAACGAAGTCGTTTCCATTAATTCAGGATTGATTGATTTACTGGTCAGCTTGATTCCGGTGGGGTATCGCGGATCCTGCTGGGGCTATGATTTCCCCTGGCAATCGAGATACTTCAGGGTCGAAGCCTATCAGCCTTCTATTGTCGCTACCGGAATCATTACCAACGCCCTTTTTCAATATCTGAAATTTTCAGACGATGAAAAAGCTAAAAATCTGATCGTTTCAAGCGCAGCATTTGTCATGCATGATTTAAAACGCCTCGATAATACTGAAACCGGCTTCTGCTTTTCCTATACTCCATTTGACACCTACCCTGTTTACAATGCAAGTATGAAGGCTGTTCGTTTGCTGGTCCAGGCCTGGTCATTGTCCGGAAACGAAGAATACCTGAAAACTGCCCGGCAGGCCTGCTCCTATGTGATGAACAAGCAAAACAGCGATGGTTCCTGGTTTTATTCAGCAAGTGAAAGCGGAAAGTGGATCGACAGTTACCATACCGGTTATGTTTTGGATTGCGCTGATGAATTTAGCAAGATAACTAATATCCATGACTTTGACAGTTTTATCAGCCATGGCTACCGTTATTTTGAAACCCATTTTAGTTTGGAGAACGGATTTCCTGCATTTTTCCACAACAGAAAATATCCAATTGATTGTACCGCTGCTTCGCAGGTAATTCTGACGCTGATACATTTCGGCAACACTGAAAAAGCAATACAATCCGCTTTGTTCACCATCGAAAACATGCAATCCGATCAAGGCAACTTTTACTTCCGGAAATTTGAGAAAAGTGTGCGGAAAGAGCCTTTTATGAGGTGGTCGGATGCGTGGATGTTTGCTGCGTTGTCTGAATTATTGGCTATGACAGGCAGTAAAAACGCCTGAGGAAATTCACAAAACCTGCTTAGTCCTAAGCTGAACATCCATTTATTAGGACCTGTTTTTCAATACTTTAGATTAATAATAAATTAACATGAGGCTGCTAATAACTTGAAAAGCAATTCAGCAGCAATCTCCCATTATCATCTTGATCCTCACTAATTTTACGGTGATACTTCCCCTTTTTGCTCCTGTTTAAATCATCGGTAAATCCTATATGAGGAAAACTATTACGATAGCCGCATCCGCTGTTCCGGAAGTACGTTTAAGGGATCTCCACAAATTCAATAATGCCAGCCAGTCTATTCTGGTTGACCCCGGTGCGGAGGTTTACGATTTCCTGTCAGACCATATCACTCTTGAGCACGAGAGAACCATGGTGCTGATGACAAAAACATCGTTTAATATTCATTCCTTATCCGACAATTACTTTGAAAACATTGTCAATCTCGGAAGAGTAAACGACATCTCGCACATCAATAGTTTTCTCGAAGTCGTAAACAGGAAACTTCCATTAGGAGGACACTTCGTTTGCTGTGCTGAAACCAAAAATGAGCGCAAGAATCGTATATTGAAAAAATATCCTGCCGGAATTGCTCATTTGTACTATGGTTTTGATTTCGTTTTGAAAAGACTATTCCCGAAATTACCTCTTACACGTAAGTTATATATGAAGATCACCGGCGGAAGAAACCGTGTGATTTCCAAAACAGAAGTGTTGGGTAGACTGTACTCCTGCGGCTTCACGCTTGTGGATGAAAAATCAATCAAGGGCAAGTCTTATTTCATCGTCAAAAAAACCAGCCTTCCCTGCTATGACAAAAACGCATCGTACGGAATGATCCTGAAAATGCGCAGGTTTGGCAAAGACAATAAGATTATCGGGGTATACAAATTCCGCACCATGCACCCCTATTCGGAGTATCTGCAGCAATTTATTTATGACAGAAACAAGCTTCAGGAAGGTGGTAAATTCAAGGATGATTTCCGGATATCTACCATGGGTAAATTCATGAGAAAATACTGGCTTGATGAGATCCCCATGCTCTATAACCTTTTGAAAGGTGATATCAAACTCGTGGGTGTTCGTCCTTTAAGTGCCCAATACCTGAGTTTGTATGATTCCGAGTTTCGCGAAACAAGGCAGCAATTCAAGCCTGGTTTAATTCCTCCGTTTTATGCTGATTTACCCAAAACACTTAAGGAAATCATAGATTCTGAAAGACGTTACCTTGAGCAGTACCAAAAGGCCCCTATCCGTACTGACATCAAGTACCTGGTAAAATCCTGCAGCCACATTTTATTTAAAAAGGCCCGGTCGTACTGATTGGTTAGTTGCCATTACTTCACCACTTTCATGGTTTGAATTTCAGATGCATTGCTGATTTGCATGACATAATCACCCTTTGCCAGTTTTTCATCCAGATCAAGTATCACCTGATTGTAGCCTTCCTGGACTTCCATTTTTGTATTAAAGACCATCCGGCCTGAGGTATTTGAAAGCTGAATGAAGGAAACTGAAGCCGACTCACTGAAAAATCTGAAAATCATTTTCGAACTAAAAGGCTGCGGACCATACAACAGGTTACTAAAGCTGTGTACACGTGACGCTCCTCCAACTGATGCCGTCACAGAGTGTTCCCTTGTTGAGATGTTCCAATTAAAGGTACTTCTTAATAGTTCGTCCTTGCCCGATCCTGTGTATTTCAACCAAGCTTCATCCGGTCCGTTTGACATTCTGGCATTGAAGAATCCGTCACCGCTGATGCCGACAACTACCTGACGGGCTTCGAACGGTGATTTTTTCGAATCATCAGGTACACCCACTCCGTAGGTGAATTCGATCATCCCCTTTTGCCATGCTTTCACATCAGAACGAAAGTTGAAAACATAATCGGCCGATTGATCTGAAAGCGGAATTTGAATTCTGTCGAGGTTGGACTGACCATACCAGTAGTTTACTTTCCCGTTGAGTGCACCACCGGTATGGTCCAGATTAACAGTCTGGCTGACTGAACTACCCAGTGTCAGCTGATTCAGTCCGGTGAAAAATATACCCCTTCGAAGTCCCAGATAATGTGTTACCGTCACAGACTGATCCAGTTCAACACCGGATTTATTGTCAATGACAAGGTTCCTGATAGAAGAAGGCAATGCATTCCCGGTGTGCTGTCTGACTGTACCGTTAAAAACATAAAAGGCATCTTTGTGAAATTCTCTTTTGCCCTTCAGTTGAATATTTCCTTTTTTCTCTTTTTTATGAATGCCATCTGAGGAGCCGATTTTGAGGGTAGCTTCCGGTCCGACAATAAAGTCGCCTTCCCCGTCAATGATGGATGATCCCATAATCAGCTCACCTTCACAAATCACCCCACCATTACCTCCCTTTTTGGTCATTTTTACCAGGTTTGACTCAATGATCAGTTCTGCATCTTTTTCAATTGTCAGACCACTCAGTGTAACCTCGTCAGACAACGTCATTTTTTGACCACTTGACACCACAACCGAGCTCACTTCACCGTCAGGTGATGATTCGGCGGGAATCCATTCGGTTCCATTAAAAACCTCCCAGACGCCTGCATCTTCCCAGTTCCCTGACGAAACGGATCTGTAATCACCTGAGACACCCGCTCTGCTATCGAGAACATCGCCAATATTGAAGACGAAAAACAGCAATAAACTGGCTGCTGCAAACGCTGAAGCACGAATGACCAGTTTAAGCCTGAGATGGGTTCTCATTAATTGTCTGCCTCTGAGTCGGTTTTTACGCATTTTGCCTTGAATTTTAGACACTATTGGGGGCTGTTGTACGAAAAAAGCAAAAAATGGTTTTAATTGATTGTCAATGTACAAAGCCTGTTAAAAAGCACATTCATCCGATTAATTCGGCATAAATAATTGAGTTTTTCAAAGATTGATTGCTATCTTTGCGCCCTCAAAAATCAGTTAGTATTGATTTTGAATCCTTTGGCGAGATAGCTCCTCCCGATAGCTATCGGGAGGTTGGAGCGTAGGATTCCGGAAGTTTGATAGTATTAATGGATAGTAACGGGATTATATTTGGCGAGGTAGCTCAGATGGTTAGAGCGTAGGATTCATAACCCTAAGGTCGGGGGTTCGATTCCCCCCTTCGCTACAAATACAGAAACATAGGGAGAAACAGAAACAGAGCGGTAAGTTTATTTTCTTCGCTCTGTTTCTGTTTCTGTTTCCGTTCCCCTTTCTATGTCTGAAATCCGACCCGGATCATTTGGACATGAAAAATAACAACAAGAGGCATCAAGAAAAAACGAGATAAAGAACTTGAGGCTAATCTTGTTCTTTATCTAGTTTTTTCTGGTCAAATCTTGTTGTGTTTTGTGTTCAGCAAACTCCAAAATCCCCCCTTTTTTAGGCAATCTGATCTTTTCAGCATCATTTTGTGTAAGAAATGACATGAATTCATCCAATAACGAGTATTTTTTGGCTTATTTTTGAATCAAATCAGTTATGCCGATGAACAAACTCTTACTTCTCATATTATTATCCCATCTAATAGTCTGCCAGGGATTCTCCCAATCAGGTGATCTTAGAATCACCTATGACGCCAACCAAGGTGTATCAGGCCTTGCGGGAGCCAATAAGGTTTACATGTATTCCGGTGCAGTTACCTCAGGTCCCTCAGGTCAGTGGGAATGGATTGTTGGTAGTCCCAATCTGGATGATGGCATTGGTCTGATGGATCCACTGGGCAGCGGGTTATGGACCATTTGCATCGACCCCATGAGCTATTACAGCTCCGGAGTGGCCGGTCCGATTCCGGGAGGTGCCACTATTTATGCAATTGATCTGTTTTTCAGAAATGAAACAGGAACCGCGTTCGGATATAATTTTTCAGGCTCATATATGATCATTGATATGACCACCAATCCTCCTTCATCCAACTTCCCGGGTCTGACACTGAGCAATTGCGCGGTGGGCAGTCCTGAAGTACAATTAAAGGATTTTGTGATGAACAACTTTCCCAATCCGCTGAAAACTTCAACACAAATTACATTCAATCTGAAAGAAGACGCCAGGAAGGCAAGCATAACGCTTTTCGACATGCTCGGCCAGCCAGTGAAAAAATTTGTCTGGAACGACTTAAAACCCGGAATTACCAAAGTAAACTGGAACGGTGACAACGATAAAGGAACCGCCCTCAAAAACGGAATCTACTTCTATACGCTGGAAGTGGATGGAGTGAAAATGATGAGTAAGAGGATGGTGATAAGTAGGTAGTTGAAAGTGGTTGAGTGGTTGAAAGTAGTTGAGTGGTTGAGTAGTTGAAAGTAGTTGAGTGGTTGAGTAGTTGAAAGTAGTTGAGTGGTTGAGTGGTTGAGTGGTTAAGAGTAAATCCTACTAACTCACTATCCTACTATCCTACTACCCTACTATCCCACTATCCCACTATCCTACTATCCCACTATCACATCTTCACCACCCTGACCACCTGCGATACGTCTCCGGCGGTCATCCTGACAAAATAAATCCCTTTGGCAACTGATTTCATGGGGAGTTCCATAGTGTATTTTCCGGGCGATACACGCTGATTCAGCAGAGTATTCTGCAGCTTTCCTAATACATCCATTACTTCAATCGTAACATTTTCTGTTTCCGCAACAGCGAAATCAATTGACATAAAATCGGAAAAAGGATTCGGATAAGTAGCGCTGATACCGGTAACAAGTAAAACGGGAATTTCAGGAACATTCAGAGAATTGTACTTCACCTGGGCAGCGTCGGCTGAATTCTGGAGGCCTGAAAGACTTTCATCTGCCAGCAGCGCAAAAGCCACTTTAATGGAATCACCGGCAGGAATGGTATGAGGTCCTGATGAGACCGTCAGTGACACATCGTTTCCTGAACCCGATTGTCCGGATGCAGGACGAGCCACCGAAAGCGTTTGGTATTTCTCCACTTTGGTAAAGCCGTTGTACACTCCGATGGTACTGCCCGCACCGTCATTATCCAGTGCGTATACATTATTTGCGCCAGGAGTCAGTTGCTTGACACCGGTATAAAATGTGGGAGTACCTGTATTGTATGCATAACCCATTTTTCTTCCTGAATCATACTCTCCCCTGTTATCCACCACTGCTCCAATATCCCAGTCAGCGTAAATGCCTGCATGGAGATTATTCAGATCGCTGCCACCCTGATTAGAGATGATATATTCAATGATGATATACTTCTCGTCAGGTGAATTGCTCCAGGCATAGGTTTTCTGGTTGACATCAATATCCAGCTGATTGACACCTGCTCCGTCATCGTTATATCTGCTGTCAAGGTCAAAATCAGATATGACAGTCGGAATCACCTTCCTTACATTGAGCATGGAAACATAATCAGCAGAAGTAACACTGGTAGGCGAACCGAAAATCTGGTCAGAAACTTTCACTGTGTCAACTCCAATCATTAATCCGCCTTCATATAACAAAGAAGATCCGTCATTGTATGTAAACCCAATCCCCTGCCCTTGTGTGATGTTATAACCGATTCGGCTCTTGCTGGTGATGGAAGTCCCGACATCATTGATACGAACATTGATGTAATCTACATTCACGACAAGCTCAAAAATCTGCCAGTCGGTATAAGCACCATCCGTAAAGTTAACAGTAAAAATTACTTTGGTATTGAGCGGAATGGAGGGATCGATCAACGCACGAAACGGATTTCCGGTGTTATCGTAGTCGGCAAGTGTATTTATGGATCCGGCATTGACTGAGCCATTGATAATGTTTACACCAGGATTGTTGCAGGTTAAACTCACTACGAGGTTTGACAATGGCTGCAAATAATTTTTCAGGAAAACAGTGATGTCAAGTGTATCAGTACCCACAAAAGCATTATCGTTGTTATCGGTGATCTGATAATCTTCCATACGTACCGATTTGGGGTTTTCAGTCAGCGCACGAAACATATTCAGTCGGCCTTTACCCAGCTTTTTATCATAGGCCACATTCCCGGGAACGGCATAAATGTCATCCGCAGTGGCACGAAGCTGCTCGGCGATCTGATGCGGGGTGTAAAATGCAAACGTTGATTTGATCAGTGCGGCAGCTGCGGCTACTATTGGAGCTGCGAATGAAGTGCCTGATGAAAACGAATAGTTATTATCGAAAATGGTTGAATAAACAGCTTCACCGGGAGCACTGATATCAACGAATGGTCCGTAGCTCGAATTGACCCATTTGGTATCGGTGGAATTGGTTCCCGTAACCGAAAGAACATTCTTATAGGAGGCAGGATAAAATGGCGAATCGGCATTGGCATTTCCCGGGGCACCTGAATTACCTGCCGCACCCACCACAAGTGAATTTTTGTTAAAGGTGGCGTAATCCACAATATCCTGTCCAAGCTGGCTGCTGGCAAAACTCCCCCAGGAGCAATTAATGACAGCACAACCCATATCGGCAGCATAGACAATACCGTCGTAGGCAGCATTCAGTACGCCGTTACTGGAGATCTTCACCGGAAGGTAACGCACGTTGAAACCGGGACCGGCAATGCCTGTACCGTTATCGGTGACTGCACCGGCAAGTCCGCTGACGAAAGAACCATGAACTACATCCACACTTGGGTCGTTATCGTTTTGACCAACATCCCAACCGTAAAAATTGTCTACATATCCATCATTGTCATCATCTGCTCCGTTGATGGGATCGTCCCAGTTATAGGCAATGCCGGCTGCCAGATCCGGATGATCGAGATCGGTACCGGTATCAGTGACACCCACTACAAAAATCGAATCGCCTTTGCTGATATCCCAGGCATCGTATGCTTTGATCAGTGAAAGGTAATATTGCGAAGCGGTGTCGGGATCATTCGGGAAATACGTGAGATAATTGTTGTAAAGCGGTTCGGCATACTCAACGGCGCCGGTGGCCAGAATTAAATTGATCGCTTTTTCCAATGGCATAGAGCCATTGTATTCCATTTCATAAATGACCGAAAGATCTACCAAAGCGTAGCCTTGAGCGTTTCTTTCCGCAGCAGGCGGTTCATGCCGAGGAAACTTTTTGGCAACTGTGAGGGGATTTAATTTGGAGAAGGCCTCATTCAAAACAACATGATCAACTCCGTAGGTGCGACATGAGTTCCTGTGCTCCTTCTTCACTTTAAATATGATCTTGTGAGGATGGTAATCACTTTCCGTGAGATGGGAAGGGATTCGGAAGCTTTGCGCTGATGCTGAAAAGCTCAACAGGACTGACAATACCAACAGATAAACGAAGGCGGTAGACTTTCTCATGTAACAATCGATTTTATGGTAAAGATAATGAATCGGCCGTGTTCTTACACTAACAAAACTGATGGTTAAAAAGATTTGGAAAAGCTCACTTGTAGATGGCTACCTGCGCTTGGCCGTCCTCTTGAATGGAGCCCCTATACATTCCTTCGCTATTGAAAATCAACTGGATATCGTTACTTCTGTCCACCGCAATGATACCACCTTCACCACCGGCTTTCACCAGTTTATCCAACACCACCTGCTCACAGGCAGCTTTCAGTGATAGTCCTTTATACTCCACCAGGCAGGCTATATCATAAGCCGCCACCCATCTGATAAAAAACTCACCGTGACCGGTACAGGAAACCGCACAAGTGTTGTTGTCGGCCCAGGTACCCGATCCGATTAACGGTGTATCTCCTACCCTGTTGAACATTTTGTTGGTCATACCGCCTGTGGAAGTGGCTGCCGCAAGATTACCATGCACATCACAAGCCACTGCCCCAACCGTTCCAAACTTTTTCTCATCCTCATGATCGAGCATGGTGGTGCCGGTATCTCTGACCGTTTGCCACTGCCTGAAACGGTATTCATCATAAAAGTAAGCAGGGTCCTCAAACTTCAATCCATGCTTTCGGGCCAGCTCTTCTGCACCGGCTCCGGTCAACAGTACATGTTCGGTTTTATCCATTACCAATCTTGCCAGTTCAACAGGATTTCTCACACCGGTGACTCCGGCCACGGCTCCGGCCATGCGGTCAACACCATTCATAACAGAAGCATCCATTTCGTGTGTTCCCTGATGATTGAAAACAGCTCCACGACCGGCATTGAATAGCGGACAATCTTCCAGCGCCTTCACACTCGCGAAAACAGCATCCAGGGCCGAACCTCCCGATTTTAAAATTTTCTCTCCTGAAAGCAATGCTTCGGTTAAACCGGATATATAAGCCTGCTCTTTTTCAGGTGTCATATCGGATTTAAGAATGGTTCCGGCACCACCGTGTATGGCGAGTGAATACATCTGTGAATAATGAATAATGAATAAAATTAACAGAAATCAATCATAACTGATCAATCATAATTGATCATCACCAATCATAACAATCCCATTATCTCTCCCCAAAGATCATACTCCCGATCCTGACCATATTACTTCCTTCTTCAAGAGCAATTTTGTAGTCGCTGCTCATACCCATGCTGAGCGTATCGAAGTGCGGAGATTGTGATTTAAATTGATCGAATTGCTTTCGCAGATTTCTGAACTCAGATCTGATCCTGCTTTCATCCTCCGTAAAGGTAGCCATTCCCATCAGACCCCGAATCCTGACATGGGGAATCGATAAACCCGCTGCCTGATCCATGAATGCTGCAAGGCTGACAGGAGAAACTCCGTATTTGGATTCCTCCTGCGCAATATGAACCTGAATCAGGACATTTATAATCCTGTTAAAGGCCAAACCCTGTTTATTCACTTCTGCCAGCGCCTTTAAACTGTCGATACCGTGAATCAAATGTACAAATCCGGCAATCTGTTTCACTTTATTGGTCTGAAGATGTCCAATAAAGTGCCAGTGCACCGAATCGGGTAACTGAGGATGCTTATCCACCAGTTCCTGAACATAATTTTCTCCAAAATCAATCTGCCCGTGAGCCAGCACATCCCGGATGGCCTCAACGGGCTTGGTTTTGGAAACCGCTATCAACTGAGCATTATAGTATTTCAATTCCGCCTGTATGGCATCAAGTTTAGCTAAATCAGGCATTTTACCGGTTTGGTGCTTAATTTTGATACGCGAAAGTACAAACCAAAGATCAATCTGATGAAAACACTTGTCTGCTCCGATATCCACGACCATCTTGGTCATTTTGAATCAGTCATGGAAGCCGCGCTGGCTGCCGACTGCAGTTCCATGATCTGCTGCGGTGATTTGTGCTCTCCATTTGTCATTGATCTGATTCATAGCAAATGGAATGGTCCGGTTCATATCATATTCGGGAACAATGACGGTGACAAACTTACCATTTACCAAAAGGCAGAAAAAGCGAATCTGGAAAGATCGCCGAACGCCGCCATTCACATTCACGGTGAGTTTATCACCTCACGAAACGGAAATGTGCTGGACGGAATACCACACCATATTTCAATAGCTGTGTACCATTTTCCGCAACCGGCACTCGCAATGGCGGAAAGCGGATTGTTTAAATGTGTTTTCTATGGACACACTCACAAACCCGAGTTGAATAAAACAGGCGATTGTCTAGTCGCTAACCCCGGCTCAGTGATGGGCTGGATACCCGGAGAAGAAAATACCAGACCCTCCTTTCTGGTTGTCAATTGGGAAAATGGCGAAGCGGATCTGATCCATTTATGATGAAACATTACGTTCTTGAAACCGAACGCTGCAGATTGCGGCTCTTTTCAGAGGATGATGCCGAAGCGGTATACCGATTGAATCTGCATCCCGACATTTTCATATTCACTACCGATCCGCCATTTGATGATGTGGATGCCGCCCGTCAGTTTATCATAAACTACGAAGCAAATCGACTGAAAGGATTCGGCAGGTGGGCAGTGGAACTGAAATCAAACGGCAAATTCATCGGCTGGTGCGGACTCAAATACATTCCCGAAGAAAACGAAACCGATGTAGGTTACCGTTTGCTTCCTGAATACTGGGGAAACGGTTATGCAGTTGAAACTGCACGGGCTTGCATTGAATACGGATTTTCAAAAGGACTTACCAGAATTGTAGCCAGAGTACACAAGGAAAATGTAAGATCCATCAGGGTATCTGAAAAGCTCAAAATGAAATATGAGAAAGACCTGATGTATGATGGTGTGCCCTGGCTGAACTATGTAACTGAACCGTCTGAATGATTCAGTGATTCTTGCCGGAGTCAGCTATTTTTCATGAATGACCTGATTTCAAAAACCAATCGGTCCTGATTCACCTGTTCGTAAGGATGAGGGGTTTCTGGCATCACCAGGAAAGAGCCTTTCGGAATCAATTTACTCACTGCCAAAGATGATTCGACACTAACCATCTTATCACGATCACCTACCGAAATCCGGAAAGGACAGGTGATCGCCGAGAAGTCAGAATCATGGAGGTGATCTTAACCAAATACCTTCATCATACCTGCCTTTTGCTGTAGCAGGGATTTCCATTTCTCACTTCCATGGAGGTGTTTCAGCGTCTCTGCAATGGCTGGCACTTTCAATTCAATCTTTCCCGGATCAAGCATGGCCGCCTCTTTCTGAGCCCTTTCCGGGGACCAGTCAAATACGGTAGCAAGAGTCATGATGCTGCAAATCCGATCGGGATGTTTAAGCGCTATACAAACCGCGGCATATCTACCCATGCTGTAACCGAAAAAATGCATCTGTTGCAAATTGTTTTTATCAAGATAGTGGATGATGTCATTAGTAAAAACATCCATTGACAACTCATCACCATCTTTTGAATGACTGCCGTGTCCGGAAAAAGTCAACAGACGAACATT
>Ga0315904_10002085_pt1 | contig 31160 bp, 56 predicted proteins | sample LakEriMetagenome_6_FD_203529 | JGI IMG/M metagenome (GOLD analysis project Ga0315904, IMG submission 203529) | Freshwater fungal communities from buoy surface, Lake Erie, Ohio, United States - Buoy 12 MA120 | ecosystem: Environmental > Aquatic > Freshwater > Lake | place: USA: Lake Erie, Ohio...
GCAGGCAGCCGCCAAAGGTCCGGCATTTCCTTGAGGCCGGGACATTCGCCCTCTCGGCGGGCGACGTGGCACTTCGGCTGGCCGTTGTGGTCGGTGTGCAGGCCGCATTCGGTGCCGGGTTTGTCGCACAGGTCCCAAGTGTCATCCACGGCGTCCTCCTCGTGCGGGTCGGGGTGAGATGGGGCGGATCCACGCCCCGTCGGGGTCGTGGACGAGCTCGTTGCGACCACAGCCGCAGCGCCGGCGTTCGCCGACGGGGGCGGTGACCCGGTCGGCGCAGCGGGGGCAGGTGGCGGCGGCGTCAGTCACGGTCGCCCTCTCCTCGTCCTCGCAGCGGGCGACGCCGGGCCGGACGACGTGCAGGTCGCAGTCGGGCCGGTCGCACATCGGCCACACCGACCCGAACCCGTCGTCCACCGTGGCGCGCTGTGGTGCGCGCTTGCGCCGGGTGAGACGTGCGGCGATGTCGGCCGGGTTGATGCCCCGACCCTGCGGCATGTTGCCGGCCGGCACCCAGCGCCTACCCACGGTCGTCCTCCTTCGTGGCGGCGGCAAGGAGGGCGTCCTCGGCGGCGACAAGTTCGTGGGGTATCGGCTCGTCCTGCCACCACTCCGCCAAGGGGGCTGAGGTCCAGGCGTCGATCAGACCTTGCAGTCGCTTCATTTCGGCTGCCGACTGCCGCAGCAGGTCGAGTCGGATCTGGTCGAGTGATCGCCACGACTGGTTCTCGGCTCGCAGTTGCTCGATCTCGTCGGCGGCTTCTCGCAGTAGGTCCGTGTCAGAGCGGATGCCGTTGAACCCGTCGCTAGCCCGAAAGACCTTGAACCCGTCGCTCTGCCGCAGCCGTTCCACGATGTCGTTAGCCACGGTCGTCCTCCTTCGTGGTGAGCCCAACCATTCGCAGCCCGTTGATGGCGCTCATGCGGATGTAGATGCGGAGATCGTCTACTTCTCTACGCAGTCGTTCGATCTCGTCGGCGGCGGCAGCGATGCAGTCGTGGCCTCTGCGGCCTTCATGGATCGGCACAATGAACCGCAGCCGTTCCACGATGTCGTCACCCATGCCGGGCCTCCCTGGTGGCGTGCAGCAGGTCGCTGCGGAGCTGTTGGATCTCGTGGCGGGCGTGCTCGGCCTGCCGTCGCCATTCGGCGCCGACGACACAGCCGTCGGGACACTCGGGCAGCGGCAGGTCCCGGACCCGGATCTGCTCGAGGAGCCGGGCGTCGTGGTCACGCACCTCGGTGATGACGAGTCGGGCGAGCCGGGCGGCGTTGCGGCACCCGTGCTGCTCCAGCGCCCGGGTCACGGTGGCGGCGAGGGTCACGGGGCGACGGTCCCGAGCTCGCCCCACGCCCACTGACGCTCGGTGCCGCACGGCTGCGGCGCCTCGGGCGTGCCGTGGCACCAGTACATCCAGGTGCGGACGGTGCGGTCGGTGACGCCGTCGCCGTTGTCGTCCCGGTCCACGTCGAGGATCCAGACGGAGCTGCCGTCGGGCAGGAACCCGGGCGACGACGGGTGGAGCCGGCAGCCGGTCAGGCCGAGTGCGGCGGCGGCGGCGAGGGCGAGGAGGAGGGTCTTGCGGGTCATGGGTGGTCTCCTTGTTGGTCGAGCGGTGCGCCGGTCCACACGTCCCACAGGCAGCCGCAGGTGCGGCAGCGGGACGCGCATCGCAGGTCTCGGCTCTCGGGGTCGGGATGCAGGCACGAGCACGCCGGTTCGATCCACGGCCGCCCGTCCCGGCGGGCCGCCATCCAGTCGATGGCGACAAGGACGGCGAGGATGCCGAGCGGGGCGAGCGACCAGATCACGGGGTCAGCTCCAGCGTCTGCTGCCCCTCGACCTGGCCGGCGAGGCGCAGGACGTGGTCGTGGCCGGGCAGGAACGCCTTCGGGGCGATGCCGCCGGCGTCGTCGTCGAACACGTCGCCGAGGCTGTTGGAGTGCTCGTAGGCGATCACGACCGGCCCGATCGTCGACTGGAGCACGTCGGTGACCATCCACCGGTGGTCCCACCATGGCGCACGGCGCGCGTCGGGCTGGTTGAACCGGACCTCGACGACGTCGCCGACGGCGGGCACCCAGGTCATGGCTCGGACTCCGGTGTCCACGGGGCGAGCTGGTCGACCGGCAGCACGGCGGTGCTGCCGTCGTCGTACTGCACCTCCACGGCAGGCACGTCGCCGATGACGAACACGACGCAGCCGTTCGGGGTGATGACGGTGTCGCCGCAGATCACGAGCCGACCTCCGTGCGTTGCGCCTGCCGGATCAGCCGGCGTTGCCGTTCGCTCGTGCCGCCCCACACGCCGATGAGGCTCGGGTGGGCCAGCGCATAGGTGCGGCATCGGTCGATCACCGGGCAGGCGGCGCAGATCGCCCGCAGCGCCGTCAGCGACCCGCCACGCACCGGGAACCAGTCGTCGAGGTCGGTGCCCTTGCAGGCGGCGTGCTCGACCCACCGGCCGGGCGGCGGCGGCAGGTAGTCGTGGCCGCTGCGATGCACGGTGCCGGTCCGCAGGAGGCGCTTGTGGTGCATGTCGCACAGCGCGCCGTGGCGGGTCTTGCGGATCACGGCCTGGTCGCCGCAGTGGTCGCACGTCGTGAGGCTCATAGCGCCGCCTCGGAGCGGGCTCGGTAGGCGGCGATGCGGTGCCGCTCGCCGGGCTGCGTGCCGCCCCAGATGCCGAGCGCCTCGTCCTGCTCGAGTGCGTGCTCGAGGCAGTCGGTGCGGACCGGGCAGCCGCGGCAGATGGCGATGGCCTGGGCCGCCTCGCGCTGGTTGGTCCATCCGTCCGGGTGCCACAGGCTCGGGTCGTGGCCCTTGCAGGCGGCCTCGCCGAACCAGTCGGGTCGCGGCGTGACGATCCGCCACGGCTGCTGCGACACGGCTCGGCGGCGGCTGCGGGCACGGGTCCGGGACCACGTCCGGCACAGGTCGCACGAGCAGTCCCGGCGAGGGCACGCCTCGGTGGTCTGCGCCCGCCCGTGCGCCTGCGAGTAGTGGCCGCCGAGCGACGCCGCCGACTTGAGCAGCACACCGCAGTCGGGGCACGGGATCACAGCAGCACCGCCACGACCCGATCCCAATCCCTCGGCCGCCAGACGTGGACCTCGACGTGCGGGTTGGCGGCGGCGACCGTCTGGAGCTCGACGAGGACGACCTGCTGCTCGGCGGTGAGTCGGCCGCCGTCGGCCTTCAACTCGATGAACAGGAGGCGCGGTCCGCGCCAGGCGACGAGGTCGGGCCAGCCCTTGAGGGTGGTGGCGGTGACCCATCCCTTGCCCTTGCCGCCGATCGAGCGACGGGTGTGGTTCCACGTCCAGCCCTTGACGTCGAGCGTCTCGCAGACGGTGCGCTGCCAGTCGACCTCACGGACGGCCGCTGCGGTCATGCGGCCACCTGCCGGGCGTGCAGGCCCCTCCTGCGCAGCCAGCGGCAGGCCCGGCAGTGCCTTCCATCGGGCTTGCCCGGACGACGGACCAGCACCGTGTTCTCCGGGGTGAACTCGTGCCCCCACTTGCAGTGGGTCTTCCGGGCGTTCTTGGCCAGCAGCGACTCACCTCGGGCCTTGTTCTCGGCCAACGTCACCAGCTCAAGGTGGTCCGGGTTGCAGCAGTGACGGGTTCGGCACAGGTGATCGAGCACGAGATCGGGCGGGATCGGTCCGACGAGCGCCGTCCACGCCATCCGATGAACGAGCACGGTCCGCTTGTTGCCGTGGTGGAGCCGCCCGACGCCGATCTGCCCGTACCCGCTGCTGATCGCTCCCTGCCAGAGCCAGCAGCCCGACTCGTCGAACCGCACCCGTCGAAACAGCCGATCGAGCAGCGACTCGGCGTCGGCCTCGTCGGCGACGTACTGGGTGAGGTCGACGACCGCATCGAAGGGTGATCGGCGAGACCCTCCGCTCATGCCAGCTCCTCCGGCGCCTGGAGCCAGTCGAGGACGGCGGCGGCGAGGTCCTGGCGGCTGGCGATGGCCGTGAGGTTCGCCACCGGCTCCCCGGCGTGCTCGGACGCCCAGCGGATCACGTCGCCGTGCCCGACCCCGGCGAGCTTCTGGGCGCTCTTGAGGTCGGCGACGGTGATCGTGTCGCCGAGCATCGCCGTCTGCTCGGGCTCGTCGACCGGCTCGACGATCTCGGCGTCGATGATCTCGCCCGTGTCGACGTCGGCGGTGGGGACGGGCCGGGGAGCGGCGGCGGGGGGAGCGGCGTCCCCCGGCCCGTCGATCTGGACCGGGGCGAGCACCTCGGTCGGGTCCATCACGTCGTCGTCAGCGGCGAGGCCGACGAGGACGCTCGGGGCGAAGAAGCGGATGGCGTTCGTGGTGGCCCTGGCGACCAACATGTTCCGGGGCGTCTTCTGCCAGTTCGACTTGCCGGTCAGGCCCTGCCGCTTCGCCTCGTCGAGCGTGAACGTCTCCCGGCCCAGCTCGGAGCCGTTGCGGAGCACGATCACGGTGGCCGCCTGGTCGGACAGGTCGACGACCCGCACCTCGTAGCCGGCCCTCTCGGCGAGCGCCCGCTGCATGGTGGCGTCCACGACCGGTCGACCGTCCACGAAGCTCACGGTCTGGATGGCGGTCAGCGTGTCGATGCCACGACTGCGAGCCCACTGGTCGGCGAGCAGCACCGCGCCCGGGTTCTCCCGGTAGCTGCGCGGCAGGGCGTCCTTGGCTCGGGCGATGGCCTGCGCTCGGCGCAGCTCCACCTCCAGCAGCTCCATCGCGCCGCCGGACGGTGCCGGTTCGGCCACGGCCGGGGTGGCGTGGCGACTGACGAGCACGGGCTTGTTCATCGGGTCTCTCCCTTGGGTGCGGTCACGGTGAGGCGGCGAGCGCCGAGCGGGCGGCGTGCGGCCTCGTACAGGTCCGGCGCTTCGGCCTTCGCCCTGTCCCGGTCGAGGACGAGGCGGCCGAGGTCGGGGCGGGCGGCGAGCAGCTCGGCCTCCGCTTCGGCGGTGACCGTGAGCGCCGGCTTCGACAGCGACACGCGCCAGCCGTCGTCGGCGACGCCCTTGGTGGCGGCGGCGAGCCGGTCCCGGATGCGGGCCTCGATCAGGTCCCGCTCATCTGTCACGGCGCGCACGGCGGCCTTGATCTCGTCGAGGCGGCGCAGGTCGTCGACCATGTCGGACAGGTCGACCGTGTCAGCATCGACGGCCACGGCGTGGACGGCCTTCACGACGTCCAGCGCCGAGGCGACGTCCGGCTCGGGCAGCGTCTCGGCCTGGACGTGCTCCCACAGCTCATCGGCCAGGACGACGAGGTCGTCGCACTCGAAGGCGTCGAACGTGACCCAGCGCAGCCGCAGCGCGACCAGCTCGTCGGCATCGTCGTCGATCTCGGCGGCGGCGACGAGGGTGCGGGACATGCCCGTCACCCACATCTGCCAGGTCACCTGCGGCATCCAGTAGTCCCATGCGGGCCGGACGTTCGCGCCGTGCGTCTTGATCTCGAGCCCGGCGGCGACGTCGTCCATCGTCGCCTCAGCCAGCGGCGAGAGGAACCCGTCGACCGTGGCCCGGTGGTGCGAGTAGTCGGGGTGCTGGCACCATGCCTGCTCGCCGACGACGTGCAGGCCGGTGATGGTGGCGACGCTGTCGGCGATGACCTGCTCCCAGCGGAGGCCGCGGCGCATCACGTCGGTCGTCTCGGCCGGCGGCGTCAGGCCGAGCTTGTCGGCGACGACCCCGTAGCGGCCGCCGTAGCGCCCGGAGCGCGCCCGGGCGATGTCGGAGGCGGTGATGCCTGCCTTGCGCCAGGCGAGCCAGTCGGTGTCGGTCACGCCCGGCCCTCCCGGTCGACGACTCGGAGCAGGACGTGGTGGCGGGCGGCCATCGCGTCGACCATCACGGCCTGGACGTCCTCAGGCGTCCACGCCACGTCGATCACGGACCACTCCCGGGACTGCCGGTCCAGGCCCTCGACGGTCCACCGAGGACCCAGAGGCGGCAGTTGCGGCCGGTTGCGGACCCGGCCGAACCACAGCGCCGGGACGACCAGCGCGACGACGATGACAAGCGCCTCGATGACCGGGCTCATGCTGCGTCCCCGACGACGGGCACGAGATGCGACTCGATGCGCTCCAGCCCGGCAAGGGCGTCGGCGATCAGGGCGTCACGGTCAGCGCGGTCCCGGTACTCGGGTGGCCCGCCAGGCTGGGTCAGGTTTGCTCGGCACTCGTCGGCGGTGCCTGACCAGCACCCGGCCCAGATCCGCAGCGTGCCGTCGATGACGGCGCCGAGCATCAGATGCCCGAGGCCCACCTGGCCCGCTGACCAGGCGGCGACGCCGTACGCATCGGCGAGGTTCGCACGGGCGAGGTTCGCATCGGCGAGGTTCGCACGGGCGAGGTCCGCACCGGCGAGGTACGCACGGGTGAGGTTCGCACCGGCGAGGTCCGCACCGGTGAGGTCCGCACGGGTGAGGTTCGCACCGGCGAGGTTCGCACCGGCGAGGTCCGCACGGGCGAGGTCCGCACCGGCGAGGTACGCACCGGCGAGGTTCGCACCGGCGAGGTACGCACCGGCGAGGTCCGCATGTTGGCCGCCGGGCTCCCCGTCGAGCCACAGTCGGTGCAGTCGCAGAACATCAGCCAGGTCATCGGGCGCCATCACGCACCCCCGACGACGGGCAGGCAGGCGAGCAGGTCGGAGGCGATGGCAGCGGCGATGCCGTGCGCCTGGTCGGCGGGGACGACGATGCGGATCGTCTCGTTGCCGATGCGGACCTCGAGGACGGAGTCGATGGAGGTGAGCCGGTCGACCTTGGCGGAGGCGCCGAGCGCCTTCGTCTGGAGGGCGTCGATGATGATCGTGGTGCGGGCCATCACGCCACCTCGGTGGTGGCGCTGGCGGCGGCGAGCTCGTCGAGCTGGTCGGGGTGCCAGAGCATGGCGCCGTTGCGGAGCCGTGCGGCTGGGGTGATGCGGCCGAGCTGGACCCTGCGGGTCAGCGTGGACCGGTCGACGCCGAGGCGTTCAGCGACTTCGGCGGTGGTGAGCAGGTCGGGAACCATGGGGACGCAAGATGGCGCATTGCACCAGTATGTGTCAAGTACCCAAGGCACAGTTTCCGGCGCGCTGAGCCGATCTTGAGGTTTGCCCCTTCCTGCACTAGTCTGTGCATGGCCACGGATAGTGGGAGGCGGCTATGGCAACGACAGGACTCGATCTCGGGTGGACGCTCGGGGACCGGATGGCGAAAGCGAGGCGCGCATCGGGCGTCTCCAGCTACGCCATGGCGGCGCACCTCGGCGTCAGCCGCAACACGATCGGACGATGGGAGAACGGGCACACCACGCCGACCAAGTCGGTGGTGATTGTCTGGTCACAGGTGACCGGCGCCCCGATCGACTGGCTCGCCGGGGACGACCTCGACGGACCCTTTCCTACCGCTGACCTGCCTATTCAGCCTTCCCCATGCAATCTGCAAAGGGCCGCATGACCCATGGTCGATCACATGGCGACGCATACCCTCTACCGCCACTTGAGTTTGCCGACGGTGGAGGTGGCAGAGGTGCAGACGCCGGCACACACGGCGGCGCGGGCATACATCGAGGACCGGACCCGGCGGGGTGAGATCGTCCGAACCACGGCCCGTCAGCAACGGATCATCCTGCGGCGGTTCGCAGACCGGCTCGGAGAGCGTGACCCGTCGAGCATCACGCGACGTGACATCGACTCGCACATGCGTGACCGGGACGGCTTGAGGCCATCCTCGCGAAGAGTTGAGCTCGGGATCCTGAACGCCTTCTGCGTCTGGCTGGTCCGCAACGGCAAGCTACGGCGGAACCCGATGGTGGACGTGGCCCGGCCGAAGAAGCGGCGCACCGTTCCGGCGGCGTTGCCAGCCGATGCCGTGGCGCGGCTGCTCGAGGTGTCGGAGGCCGACGCACGCCTACACGCCATGGTCTGGTCGATGCTAGGCCTCGGGTTGCGACGCGCCGAGGTGGCGACGCTGCACATCGACGACTGGGACCGGCGCTCCGGCACGGTGCGGGTGGTCGGCAAGGGCGGCCACGAACGCGTCCTGCCGGTCATCGAGCAGGTGGACCGGGCGTGGCGTCGCTACTTGGCCGACGAGCCGGCGGCGTCGGGGCCGCTGTTCCGGTCGCGGAAGCCGCCGCATGACGGGCTGTCGATCGGCACGGTCGGGTGGCTGGTCGGTCAGTCGTTGCGGCAGGCCGGGATCAAGGTCCACGCTTGGGATCGGGTGTGTCCGCACGCGTTGCGCCACACGGCGCTGTCGGACGTGATGGACAGCTGCGGCGATCTGCGGGTGGTGATGGAGATGGGCGGCCACCGGGACCTGTCGACGGCCAGCATCTACCAGCGCACGGCCACGGTCGCCCAGCTGCGGCAGGCGATGAGCGTCCGCCCGTACTGAGCCACAACGGCAACGACCCCCGGCCAGCGCGCCGGGGGTCGTTCGCGTTCGGCCTCAACTTCGGGCACGGTCGTGCCGATGAGTGGCGGACCGGCCCAGGGTTGCAGCCCTGGGCCGGTCCTAGCCCAACCCCTGAGTCAGCAGGAGCAGGACATGTACACCTTCGCGCCCACGATGCGGCCGCGGCAACGCCGGCTGTCGGAGCACGCACCGCACATCGCTGCCCGTCTCGTCGAGATGGCGGAGCGGCTGGAGGCACGGGGCGAACCGCTCGACGTGCTCGACGGCCTGGCGCTCCGCAACATCGCCGCCATCGTGCGGACCGGCGGCCGCTGACCTGGCGTCAGTCGAGCGGCTGTTCGTCGCCGCCTTCGGCTCGGCATCCGGCGAGCCACTCGTCGCGGTCGATGCCCGGCTGCTGGGCGTTGCCGAGGCCCTGTTCCCATGCCTGCTCGCACGGGGTCAGGTCGGCGCTGCTGTCGTCGCCTCCGCACGCTGTCAGTGCGAGGACGACGGCGAGGACTGCGATCGTGGTCTTCATGGTGCCCACCACCTGTGTCGGGCGCAGCTGGTGCTGCGCGTCAGCGGGCAGGGTAGCGGCCCAGGCGCGCAGCGACCCCCGGCCGGGAGAGACGGCCGGGGGTCGCTAGTGCCGCCTGGGGGCGAAGTGAGAACACAGTGCCCGGCTGCTATCAGATCGGGGCGGTGTAGGTGCGGCCACGCCATCGGGCTCGGCCGTCGTGGATCGGGACCAGCTCGACGGTCGGCAGGTCGCCGGGCTCCGGTGCCATCTCCAGCACGACGACGCCCTGCTGCCAGTCCTCGAGCTGGCGGACGGGGCGGCCGTGGTCGTCGACGCTGCCATGCACCGACGGGACTGCGCCATCGACCCGGGCGAGGGTGCCGCACTCGACGTGGATCGTGTGCACCGGGTGTGCGGACCGGCCGAGCATCGTGCGGGTGATCGCACCCATGCGATGTGTGTGCCCTTGGATGGTGGACACGGCCACCGGATCCCGGGACGCCTTCGCGCTCGAGACCTTGGTTCCGTGGTGGACGAGGACGTCGTCGCGGAGCCACACTCGTGCGGCCGGGTAGCCGGGGTGCCATCCGATGCCGAGCTCGTCGAGGCGGAGGAGGTTAGCGATCGACAGGACCGGCCACTCGGCGGGCATCTGTGCCCGGCGTAGGCCGAACGCTGCGGACGCGTTGCTCTGGATGAGCGTCGACAGCCGGCGGTCGTGGTTTCCCTCGATGAGGTCGATGCGGGCGCCGGGGGCCGCGGCGCGGACCTGTGCCAGCCATGCGTGGGCGGTGTCGATGCTGGCCTGTGTGGTGCGGGCGAACGTCGGCGTGGTCAGCCACTTCGTGGACGCTTCGCCGAGGTCGAGTAGGTCGCCGAGGATGACGACCCGGTGGGGGCGTGCCCGGCGGACCAGCTCGACCGCGACCGCCAGCGCGGCCGGGTCGTGCATCGGCACCAGGCCGTCGTCGACCTGCCACCATCCGACCTGCGAGTCCGGCAGCACGACGGCGGTGATGCAGTCGTCGGCCGGTGTCGCCTTGGTGGCGGCGACCCGGACGGGTGCGGCGGGTGCGACGACGGGCCACGCCGGTCCGGCCTGCCACACCGGCGTGAGGACGAGCGAGTCGGCGGCCTGTCGGATCACCTCGATCCGGTCGGTGCCGTCGTCTTGGCGGACCTTGACTGCGACTTCGTGCTCGCCGACCCGCACCTTGTCGACCCGGGCGATCTCCTCGAGCGGGATCCCGGAGCGCTCCAGCAGCTCGGCGACTCGGCCGAGCCGCTCGGCTCCGGCTGCCCGGTCGAACGGGCCGAGGTCCGGCATCACTCCACGCCGTTGCGTCTGCGCCATGTGCGGACCGCGGCGTCGGACACCGGAACGCCCCACTGCTGTTGCACGACCTGGGCGACCGTGACCGGCGAGTAGCGGAGGTCGCGTAGCGCTGCGTCGAGGGCGGCGGCCTTGTCGGCGGGCAGCTCGGCGAGGACGGCGTCGACGCGCAGCGGCTGCCCGGCGCGACGGGACGCCTGGATGGCGTCGAACGCGCTGAGGTCGGGGGCGCTCATGGGACCCGGATCGCGCCGACGGGCCAGACGGCAACCTCGCCGCCGGCGGTGACCCGCACCCAGGCGCGGTAGGTGCCGCCGGATGCGACGACGAGTTGGCCGGATGCGCCGATGGTCGGGCTGACGGCGGTGGCTCGGCCGCCGGTCCATGTGCCGTTCCACGACCCGGCGGTCCACGACCCGGGGGCGGTGGCGCCGGGCGCGGTGAGCGACCAGTCGGGGGCGGTGGCGGTCGGGTCGGAGGTGGCGCGGATCGGCACCTCGAGCCGCTCCAGGGTGGCGGCGTGGAGTGTCACGGTCCCGGACATGGTCACCTGCTCAGGGTCAGCTCGCGGGCCTTGCGGGTGAGGCGCAGCTCCGCGAAGCGGCGGGTCAGGTCGTCGTCGTCGAAGCGGCGGGCCAGCGCGCCCTCAGCGAACTGCGAGATGCCTGCAGTGAGGACCGGTCCGGCGACGATCGTGGCGGCGACGGTGACCGTGGTGGCGCCGATGGGTGCGGCGCTGACGGTGACCGCGCCGGCGATCACCGACGTGGTGGCGGTCGTCGTGGCTGCGCCGATGCCGACCTGGCCGCTGCCGGACACTGCGCCGGCGACGACGGAGGTGGTGGCCGTGGTGGTGGCCGAGCCGATGGTCTGCGGTGCGGCGCCCTGGGTGACCGCTCCGGCGACGACGGAGGCCGTGGCCGTAGTGGTCGTGGCGGCGATCGTGACCGGGCCGACGGTGACGGCTCCGGCGACGACGGAGGCCGTGGCGGTGGTCGTGGCGGCGCCGATGGTGACCGGGCCGACGGTGACCGATCCGGCGACGACCGAGGCCGTGGCGGTGACGGTGGCCGAGTCGATCGTCTGCGCGCCGCCGGACGTGGTGACCGCACCGGCGACGACGTCGGTGGTGGCGGTGACGGTGGCCGAAGCGATCGTGACGGCGCCGACGGTGACGGCTCCGGCGACGACCGACGTGGTCGCCCCGACGGTCGTGGCGCCGATCGTCTGGCCGCTGCCTGGCGTGCCGCCGAACAGGAGCAGGAGGCTCATCGGCTCGCCTCCCCGGTCAGCCGGTCAGATCGTCGAGCTGCGCCTGCGTGGCGCTGATGTCGGCGTCGAGTGCGAGGACCCGGTCCACGTCGCCGAGCTGCGCTGCGGCCGACCGCAGCTGCGACAGCGTCGCAAGCCGACGCGTGAGGAGCTGTGCGAGCTCGCCGGGATCCATCACACCACCATCGACCGCAGCACGATGTTGGACGTGTTCAGGATCATGTACAAGTAGACGATGACGGTGGATCCGTCCTTGTACTCGACGTCCCACGACGTGTCGCCGATGAGCGCCGCGCCCTGGAGGTTCGGCATGGTCGAGTAGCCGTCCTGCGTGTCGGTGAGCAGGTCGTAGCGGAACCAGCGGCCGGTGCCGTCCTTGTGGCAGTACAAGTAGCGGTCGCTGTCGTAGACCCACTTCGTGCCGGTCGTGAACGTCTCCGTGGCGGGGACGTAGGTGCGGCCGCTCTGCCAGGCGTTGAGGGCGATGTCGTAGCGGTCGAGGACCGCTCCCGCTGCGCCGCGGAAGGAGTAGATGTAGCGCCCGTTGATGATGGCGCTCTCGTCGTTCCACGCCGTGTCGGGGACGCTGTGGATCCAGTGTCCCGACATGCCCGCGCCGGGGGCGGCGGCACGGGCGGCGGTCGGCGTCAGCGTCGTCCAGGTCCCGGCCGAGATGCTGTAACGGAACAGGGTGACGGCGCCGGACCCCAAGTAGTAGATGAAGTCGTCGTTGCCCTCGATGCTGTAGACGCTGGTGGCGTCCGGGTTGGTCGCCCACGCAGCCGACACGGTCAGCACCGTGCCCGTGTTGCTGGCGATCGTGCGGATCTGACCTGCGCCGGTCCCGGACACGATGCGGACCTGGCTGTTGGTCCACTGGTTGGTGGTCCACGCCTTGGCCGAGTTGGTCAGCGTGGTCGCACCGCCTGCGGTGGCGGTGCCGGTGGCGAACTGCTTGTAGTCGCTGTCGATCCAGCTCGGGCAGTGGACGAGCTTGCTGTCGGTGGTGATCGCCGCAGCCGGTGCGATGCCGTCGGTTGCGCCCGTCTCGGCGCTGGACCACGTGTTGAGCGCGTAGTCGTAGAACCGGAACACGTTGGCCGTGGTGGTGCCCGCCGAGGCGATGGCGTTGAGGATGTACCAGCGCGGCGTCAACAGCCGGAACGTGGTGGACGCCGAGAACGCCGAGCCCTGCGTAGCAACCGTGATCACAGAGTTCGTGCCCGTGGTGTTGGACGCGATCGGCAGGGTCACGCCCGCGTTCGGGCCGCCGGTGATATGGATGCTGTAGCCGCGCAGGTCGCGAGCCAGCGTCAGGCCGGTGGTGATGGTCGACGTGGTGCCCGCAGTGGCGGTGCCGGACGGGCCGACCGCCGTCGCGGTGCCGCACGCGCCTGCGCCGAACGCGCCGCCGAGGCCCGCCGCCGGAACCTGCGTCCAGCCGTCGGTGCTCGGGTTGTACAGGAAGGCGTTGGCGGCCGAGGTCACCAACAGCTGCTGCTGGCGGAAGTGTCGGGACGACACGACGAACCACCCCGCGGACGAGGTAGCGGGCGCAGCGCCGACCATCTCCCATCGGGGGAGGTCGAGGATGGCCCGGTTGCCGTTGGTGGTAGGCATCGTCTGCTCTCCTAGCTGGTCGAGATGTTGCGGCGCAGGCTGTCAGCGCCGAGCTGCATCAGCGCCGGGATCTGCGGGGCGGCGTTGATGCCACCGATCTGCGTCTGGTTGGTCAGCGTCGACAGCGTGGTCACACCGGTCACGGTCGTCACGGTCGACACGGTCGTCACACCGGCGGCGGTGCCGCCGCCGATGAACACCTGAAGCCGGCCTCGGTCGTCGGCGTAGGCACGGCCGATCGAGCCGGTGAGCATGTTGGCGATGGCTCGCAGCGCCTGCGTCGCCTCGACCAGCTCGCCGGAGATCACTGCCGTCGGGAACGGTGCAGCGTCGGACGTGTCGGTCGCGGTGCCGTCGCCGCCGTGGGCGATCTTGACCCGCTGGTAGTTGACGCCGCCGATGTCGTCGGTGGCGACCGTGGCACCCGAGCCTGGCGTGATGTCGACGTTGTCGGCCATGTCAGGCGATCCGGTAAATCTCTGCCGCCACCGTCACGTCGGAGCCGTTCAGGGTGAGCGGCAGGCCCGTCGCCGTGTCGATGCACATGATCGGCACGTTGTTGGCGTCGTTCGTGCCGGTGTGCTTGTAGATCAGCACCTGGCGGATCGTGCCCGAGTTGAGCGCCGTCCACGTCTGCGAGTTGGTCGCATGGTCGACGCGGTTGTTGGCGTTGTCGACGGTGACGGTCATCGTCAACGTCTTCCGGTCCGCCGAGCCGGCGCCCGGGGTGTAGCCGGTGGCGGACAGCTCGGCCGCCGCGGCGAGCACCGCCGACACGGTGGTGTGATCCGGGTCCGGTGCCGTGCTGCCCGAGATCAACAGCATCTTCACCGTGTCGGTGTCGATGTCGAGCGACCCGTCGATCTTCTTCGAGATGTTGTAGACGGTGTTGGCCATCTCAGCCCTCCAGGCTGTCGGGGGTCCACGGGGTGACACGGCGGCGCACCAGCTCGGCGGCGACAGCGATCCACGCCGCGGCGGCGAGCACCAGCGCGGCGACCAGATCGGGGTCGACGCCGGCGAACAGCAGCAGGCCGAGCGTGGCGGCCAGCGCCGTGTTCAGCAGGCCGACGATGCGGACAGGCTCAGAGGTCATCGGTCGTCCTCCTCGTGCGCGTGCCAGCGCAGATGGTCGGTCAGGGTGTCGTGGATCTGCTCGGTGCGATGATCGAGCCGCTCGAGCAGCCCGAAGCTGGCAGCGTGCTGCGCCGAGTTCTCGGCCCGTAGCCGCCTGAACCCTGCCCACGCCGGGATGCCAGCGGTGATGAGCGCCACCAGGACGGTGACGACGGCGCTGGTGCCGTCCACGTCACAGAACCCCGGGACGCACGACCGGGCCGACGGCCATGTCGAAGCTGGCGGGATCCATCATCACGACCGGGAGCTGGTTCACGTCCCGCCAGAACGCAACCTTGTCCCAGGCGGCGATGCGGAACACGCCGCCCGGTGCGGACAGGAACCAGTGGTCCCTTGCCTGGATGTAGACGAGCTCCATGCCGGTGTCCTCGCTGTCGGGGGCGGGCGGGGGCGGAGGCGGTGCGACCGTGCCGAGCATCTCGGCGACCGTGTCGGCGTGGACCTGGGCGACCCGGTCGAGGTTGTCCCACATCCAATCGGCGTCAGCCTTGTTCGTGGCGAAGCCGTGCTCCATCAGCACCCGGAACGGGGCCGACGTGCGCTTCCACGCGTAGTAGTTGCGGAGGCCGGCGGAGTAGTTGTCGGGGCGGAACCCGCCCGGCCAACCCGCCTTCGCGTACCGGGCCTTCCACGCCTGCGCCCAACGCTCGTTGCCGGAGCCGGCCGGGTAGCCGACCGACGCGCCTCGAGCAGCGGCGTTCACGCTGCCGTCCTGGTGCAGAGCGATGAACACGTCGCACGCCGGGATCGGATCGTCGGCGCCGATGACGATGCACCGGTGGCCGAGCTGCTCGACACGGGAGGCGATGCGCGGTGCGAGCTGCCGGGCGAACTCTTGCTCGGTGCCACGGTGGCCGCTGGTGCCGGTGGCGCCCTTGGTGCGAGGAACGTGACCCATCTGCACGACGACGGTCGCCACGTCAGGCCGCCTCGTAGACGACGAAGCCGCCGATCACGTCGTTCGTGGTGATGCCCGCCGTGAAGCCTGCGACGCCGAGCTGGTTCGCCGCAGCGGTGCCGGTGCCGTGCTGGCGGAAGTCGCACGTCGTGGTCGTGTTGATGTACGTGGACCCGCTGTAGCCGAGCGACGCCGAGCTGTCGAAGATGAACCCGGTGCCGGCCACCATGTCGGCCCGAGCCGCAGTCACCGGCAGCGACACCGTCACCGCGTTCGACGCAGCACCCAAGTTGGGGTTCGGGATCGTGATGCGGAACCACGCCACGACGAGCTTGCCGAGCGAGAAGTACACGGCGTGGTTGACCGTCGCGCCGACTGCGTACGACTGCGTCACCACCGGCGTCCACGTCGCCGCAGCGCCCCACCGGCCGAACTCCAGCCACGCCGACCCGGAGTACACCTCGAGGGCGTTCGTGTTGGTGGCAGCGACCACCATGCCCTCGTGTGGCGCCGACGGCCTGGTCGTGGTCGTCGCCTGGATGACGGACTGTTCCATCAGGTAGTCGTTCACGTCGGCCGCCGTCAGCGTCGCGTTGGTGAACGTCTTGAAGCCAGGCATCAGTACCCCAGGATCTTCGGGCCGCCGAGGGCGGACGAGCCGAGCACGAAGAAGTCGGACGGGTTCACCGTCTTTACGCTGACGCCGACCGTCATGACGTGATCGCCGGGCGTGATCCGGTGCGTGATCCGCTGCACCCGGTACTCCGCCGACACTGCGGAGCCGGCGACCGGCGTGAACTTCACCCGGACCGTCTGGTGCAGATCGAGCTCGAGCAGGTCGTTCAGGTTCGCCCCGGACACCGCCGCGTACGGCTTCACCTCGACGCCATCGACCCGCCACGCCGGACTGCCGTACGTGTCACTGAGCAACGTCAGCACGCCGAGCGTCTGTGCGTCGCTGTGGTTGAGCAGCCCCGACACTCGCAGGTCGACCGTGCCGTACGTGGCCGCACCGGCAGACGTCACCGAGAGGACTGTCCCGGTGCTCGGCGACTGGCCGACCACCTGCGTGTAGAGCACGTCGCCGCCGCCCGAGCCACGGATCGCCCGGTACTTCACGCCGACGTACCCGCCGGTCGTGGTCGTGTCGGTGAACTCGATGGCCGGACCGGTGCCGGCGGCGCCCGTCCAGATCGGTTCGGAGTACCGGCCGAACGCGACGAACATGCCGGTGTTCGCGACGAAGATGCGGCCCTGCTCGGACGCCTCGAGGTCGGCGAGGTAGTCGAGGACGTTGCGGCCGTCGAGATCGGCGACGTCTGCGGCCACCACTGTCGCCGTCGACGTGCCGACCGCCGGGTCGAACGTGCCCCACGCAGACTGCACGGCGCTGATCTCGGTCGCCCAATCCGCCCACGTGAGCACGTCACGGACCGTCTGCCCGGACGACTGCTCGGGGTGCGTGAACCCGGAGAACCGGCGGCGAGCCAACGCCGCCAACCCGTCCTCGGCCAGCACCCGGACCATCGCCTCGCCGCCGAGCCGGTAGTCGTAGTCCACCGACCGGATCCGGCCCACGAAGATCCACATGTTCCCCGGCCCGGCCCGAGCCACCACGATCTTCCCCGGGACCAGCAGCGTCGCAGGCGGCGACGCCGTGCCCACGCCGGAGATCGGCGCCAGCGACGCGCCCGTGTTGCCAGGGTTCCAGAAACCGGTGTCGTTGCGAAGCACGAACTCGCAGGTGCCAGCTCGAGGCGGGTCCAGCTCCCGGTTTCGGCCGCGGTCGACGGTGATCGACTGCACCCAGTCGCCGAGGTCGTGCGCCGGGGTGAGGCCGGCGCCGAACAGGATGATCGTGCCGTCGGGCAGGCTCATCCCGCCGACCGCCACGAGGTGCCGTTGCTGCGCTCGAACTCGCGGATCGCGTCGACCACGACCCGGCCCGCCTGGGCAGGATCCAGAGCGTTCACGGTGATCGAGTAGGACCGGCCGCCGCCGACGTTCGGGTGCACGTACCCGGATGCGCCCATCGTGACGATCTCCGGGCCGCGCTCCCCGACGAGGTAGGTGCCGCCCGCCATCACCGGACCACCCGTGGCGCGAGTGCCGTCGAGGAAGGACCAGTCGATGTTCGGGATGGGCGGCGGCGTGTACAACGAGCCCGGCGACGAGCGGCCCGAGACGACGTTGGTGATCGCCTGCAACTCGCGCGCCTTGCGGAGCGCCAGGTCCAGGTCGCCCTGCTCGACGGCGAGCGCGATCTCCATCACGATCGGGTGATCGTCGAGCCGACCCGTGGACTCGGCCAGCAACGCCACCGCAGCGACCGCATCGAAGACCTCGTCCTTCGCGTTCGCAGCGCCGGTGAACATGGCGGCGAAGGCTTCCTCCATCTGCTGCTTGGCGTTGTCGATCGCCTCGCCCTCATCGAGCGCGTCCCGCAGCAGCTCGAACGCCGTGCGAGTCTCGTCGGTCGCCTCGGCCGCTTCCTCGGTGACGTCCCGGTAGTCGGCCATCCGATCCCGGGCCACCAGGCTCGCGTCGGCCAGCTCGCCCAGGCTGACGCCGGCAAGACGTGCGGTGCGCTCGACGTTGGCCTGCGCCACGGGGATTCTGCCCAGCTCGGTGACGAGCTCTCGGAACCCGGTCTTCCCCAGGTCGGCGTCGCCGACTGCGTCGAGGAGCTTCTGCGAGAAGTCGGCGAACGCCGCCTCGCCACCCAGCGCCGCTTCGGCCAGGTCGGCCGTCGTCATCCCGGCGGCCTCCATCGTGGCCGCCAACGCCGGCATGTCAACGATCATGTCGTTGATCTGCTGGCGGAGAGCGTTGACGTCGCCGTCGGCGTTCCCGAACGCGTTCTCCCACCGGCTGAGGACCGCCTCGACCTCGGCGGCGCGCTGCTGCATCTGGATCAGCACGCCGGTGGCCGCGGCCAGCGCACCGGTGAACGCCACGACCTTCGTCGTGCCGAACCGCTCCGTCAGCTGGCCGAGCCCGGATCGCAGCTCGATCGCCTTCCCGATCACCGTCGACAGCGCACCGCCAGCCAGCAGCAGGCCGGTGCCCCACGTAGCTACGGTGGTCACCAGACCGTCGGTGCGCTCGTTCAGGCTCATCACGCCGCCGAGCAGATCGTTGGCGGCGCCTAGGACGTCCTCCATGATCGGCAGCACCTGCTCGCCGAGGGCAGCCTGGAAGTCCTCCCACTGGGCGGTGAGGCGGCGCTGTGCGTTGGCGGCGCCGTCGGCAGTGTTCGCGAAGTCGCCCTGGTAGCGGCTGGTCTGCTCCATGATGAGCGCCAACGTCGCCTGCGCCTTGCCGTTCGCGTCGACCTGCGACGTGGACGCAGCGAGGCCCATCTCGACGGCCTTGAGCCGGACCGCCTCGTCGGACAGCATCACGTTGAACGCCCGGATCGGTTCCGTCTCGCCGCGGATCGCCGAGCCGAGCGCCTGCACGGCTTCGGCCGGTTCCCGGTTGAACGCCGATCCGAGATCGGACGCCAGCCGGGTCAGGTCGATCGACAGATCGGCCGCCTCGGTCTGCGTGAACCCGAGGTTCTGGAGCAGCCCGCCGAACGACGCCGTCGCCTCCCGGGCCGCCCGCTCCGACTGGCCGAGCGCCTCGGCCGCGGTCTGAGCGAACGCGGACACCTCGTCGGCGGCAGCGCCGAACGTGATGTTGGTGATGTTCGTCGCCTCGGCCAGGTCGCTCGCAGCGCCCGCCGCCTTCACCAGCCCGGCCGCGGCGAGACCGCCGGCGGCGAGCATCGCCGCACCGGCCCGGGTCATGCCGACGCCGAGCTTGTCGATCTTCGACTCGACACCGCCGAGCTTCTCGTCGGCGGCCTTGCCGACCTGCTCGAAGCCCTTGATGGCGTCGCCGACGTCGGCCTCGATGATGAATCGGAGGCGCTCGGCGATGCTCACGTCAGCCCCCTTCCGCCCGCCGGCGGTCGATCATCTGCCACAGCAGCGACGACAGGTCACCGACCCGCTCGGCGCGAATCTCCGAAGGGCGCCACTGCCGCAACGTCGCCACGTGGTCGACGTAGGCCGTCAGCGGCCACGGGACAAAGGGCGCCGAGCCACCTCGACCTGCTGCACGGCGTTGAGCATTGCGTCGCCTGCCAGCGGACCCGCTGCTGCGCGAGCCTCGGCGCGAGACATGCCGCAGCGGTGTTCGAACACGGCCGTCAGGATGGCGCGCATGTTCGCCGCTGCTGCCAGTGGCGCTATCTGCGTCCACGGCTTCTTCACGATCTCCTCGACCGCACACCACTCGTCGAGCGTGAGGTCGTGTTCAGCGATCACCATGTCGGCGCCGGCGACCGGCGACGGAATGACGAGCTGCCACGTGAAGGAGCGCAGTCGCTCCTCTTGGCGGGTAACGAGCGCCTGGAACACGTCGACTAGATCGCCGTCGAGGCGCCCGTCGATGATCGCGTCGAGCAGCTCGGACACGTCGGGCGTCGCGACCTCACTCACTTCATCATCTCCCACAGCACCGTTCGCCTCATCTCGGCGGCCTGAGCCTTCGTCGCGGATGGCACCGCTCGCCGTGCCGCCGACTGGAACGTCGGCCGGCCCTTGGTGCCGCGGTGGCGCGCGTACAGGCGTGGCCGCTGCGCTCCGGGGATGCTGAGTGCCTGCTTGCCCGACGCCGAGTCCTTCGTCTGCGATAGTCCCATCAGCCGACCGATGCCGAGCCCGGGACCTTCGGACAGGGCTGACGCAGTCGTGACCCTCGCGCCGTTCACGCGTCGCGTCATGGACGCAACACCGCCGAGCGCCTCGGCGCGTCGCCGACGAGTGCCGCCGACGCCCTTGGCAACGATGAAGTGCTCGGACGTCGGGTTGTTCCACAAATGGATCGGCGGGGCTGCCACGACCAGTACCCGACCTTCGGTCTGGCGGCGCAGGAGCACGCCGGGCCAGGGCCGTCGTGCGATCTGGGTGGTGCCAGCCTTGACGCCTCGCGCTGCGAACTCCGCCTCGATGATCCCCTTGAAGACCTCGGCTGCGGCCATGTTCGCCGCTGGGTACGCCTTGGTGAGCGCGCCCTTGCCGCGACTGATGGCTTGCACCAGGCCGTCGACCGAGTGGACGGTCACGTCAGATGGTGCCCATGGTGACGGTGCCCGTGCAGGTGATCGTCGCCGAGAACGTCGCCGCCGACCCGACCTGTGCGTTCATCGAGAAGGACGACACGTACGCCTCGGCGGTGATGGTCGGGTAGCCGGCGGTGTTGCCCATCGGCCGGTACTGGATCGACCGGGTCGTGCCGGACTGGCGGATCCCGGCGATCTGCGCGTACAGCACGGAGTCGAGCGGACCGGAGATCGACAGGGTCGTCCCGGCGAGACCTTCGAGGTACTGGCGGGCGCTCACGCCCAGCGTGGTGACCTCGGTAGCGTCGATCGCGTCCGCCAGGTTGGCGGTGTCGACGAACTGGGTGATGTCGGTGAGGGTCCCGGCAGCGTTGTCGAGGCTGACGGTGGCGACCCGGGAGTGTGCCTTCGGCATCGGTGTCTCCTGTGGTGGTTATCGGCGGGCGAACCCGACAGCGAACGTGGCCGAGGTGAACGTGCCGGACCAGATCGACCGCAGGTAGCGGTTCACGGTGGTGCCGGCGGCAACCTCAATGTGCTGCGCTCCGGCGGCGGTCGCAGCGGTGAACGTGACCAGATCGGCCCAGGTGCTGTTGTTGGTCGAGTGCTGCACCCGGACGGTGATGCTGGTGCCGGTGAACGCCGACACGTGCAGGATCGCGGCGCCGCCGTTGGTGGTGCCGGCCGTGTTGTCGACGCTGGTGCTGTTGCCGCCCGCCGTCTCCGCCGCGGTCACGTCGTGCAGCGACACGCCGAGGTCGGGGCGGGCGGCGACCTGGAACCCTGCGCCGAACGTGACGGCGTCCGTCAGCGGCGACGCGTACTCCAGCGACATCAGCTCACCCTCGGCCAGCCACACCTGCTCACCGACCGCGTACCCGGACGGCGCGACGCTGATCGGGTTCTCCAGGCCGTTCTGCCGCAGCGCGTTCAGCGGCGTCCACAGCTGCGCCACGGTGTTGTCGAGCAGTCCGGCGAAGCTGAACGTGCCTGTCTCCATGCCCTCGAGGTACTCGCGGGCGCTCACGCACATCGTGGTGACGTCGACCATGTCGACGGTGTGGTCGATCCCGACCTGGCGGATGTGGCACGCCATCGGGATGGCGGCGACATGCGCCCGGGTGCGGCGGCTGTGCACGATGGGCATCGACTACTCCTCGTCAGTCTTGGCTGCCCGCTTCCGGGCAGGCGCCGCCGGTTCGATCGCCCCGCACTCCACGAGCCAGCCGTGGTCGGCGGGCTGGAGGTCGTCGACGACGTCGCCGACCTCGGCACGCTTCGGCTTCCCGGCCGGGGTGCGGTAGTCGATGCCGGCGAGCACGCGGTACGTGGTCATGGCTGCTCCGTCGTGATGTCGAGCCGGACCGTCAGGACGGCGCCGTAGAAGCCCATCTCTGCGACGTCTTCGAACCCGACCACGACGACGCCCTCGACCGACAGGTCGTCGAAGGTCTCGTAGTCGCCGGCGTCTTCGAGCGCCTGGCGGATGCTCTGGTCGCCGCTGTTGGCGAGGTAAGCGTCGAGCTTCTCCTGTGTCGAGCGGCTGACCTGGCCACCGACCGACAGCGCCAGGCGGAAGCGAACGGTCGTCAACCCTGCGCCGAAGGTCCGGTTGTACTCCGGCGTTGCATCCATGACGACGATCGCCGGGAAGTGCAACGCTCCGGCGTCCGGGTTGTAGGCGTAGGCGCGCAGGCCGTTGATCGCGCGCAGCAGGTCCGCGAGCTCCTCGCGCACCTCGGTGAGCGACCGCATCAGATCACCAGGAACTGACGCTCGAGCCGCACGTACGGCTTGAGGAGGCGCTGCACGTCACCGTCGAGCGGCGACACTCGCACGGACGTGCCATCGCCGGAGAACTCGAGCAGGCCCGCCGGTGCTTCGCGCCGCTTCAGTAGGCGCGACGCCTGAATCAGCGTCGCCATGCGAACGTCGTCCGGGCAGCTCTGCCAGCCCCACTTCGCGGTCACGCGCACCGTGGCTGCGTCGCCATCCCACGGCCAGTGCTCGCCCGTGTCGAGGACTCGGATGCGCTCGTAGGGCCAGCCGGGCGTGCCGTAGCGGACGCCGTTCAGCGGTTCCAGCTGCCACATCGACGAGGGCCATGCGACCCAGGCGTCATCGGACGTTTCGCGCGTCTCGACCGTCAGCCCGTCGGTCGTCCAGAAGTCATCGACCACGACGACGTCGTGCAGCGTCGGCGCGAACACTCGGGCGGTGGCCGCTGCGGCTGCGCCGACGAGCGTGTTGAAGGTGCGGCCGCAGTGCTGCTCGACCGCTCGGTGTGCCGCCGACAACGCGACGGCCACGTCGGCGTCGTCGAGCACGTCGTCGATGGACAGACGCACCCACCGCTTGAACTCGGCATCGGTCACCCACGCCATGTTCGGCTCCTAGGCCCTGCGTCGGCGAGGCTTGGGCATCGCCGTCGTTTCGGCGGGCCCGGCGTCGGTTGCGTCGACGCCGGACGCCCGAGCGATCTCGGCGTCGACATCGTCGGTGGGTAGGCCGCGCTCGATCAGCGACTGGCGCTCCACCTTCAACGCTGCGACGTAGGCGTCGGTGTCCATCGGGTCTCCTGTCGACATGCGATCGGAGGACGTCGAGCGCCCCGCCGGACAGGTCTCCGGCGGGACGCTGCGACGTCACCCGTGTGGGTCAGAACCCGGACGGGGCCGCCTGGCCGGTGCCGGTGATCGCCGAGAAGGCGGTCGGCCGGGCGCCGGCGGTGAAGGCCACGTAGCGGTACAGCTGGAACCGCACCGTGAGCGTGCCCGAGCCCACGTCGGGCAGCGCCCGGGTGCGGACCGCGCCTTCCATCAGGTACGCCTGACGGAAGTCGCCGACCACGATCGGGTCCTGGTTGGTGGCCACGGTGGTCGGCATCGTCGCGTCGCTGTAGGTGCCGACGCCGAGGACCGAGCCGCGGAAGCCCTGTCCGGCGGAGCCGACCTGATCGGCGCCGATGGCGTTGAACGGACCGTGGGCGACCGGCACGACGAGCGGCCGGTTCTGGCTGTCGAGCGCCGACGTCATCCAGTTCCAGCGACGAGGATGCATGACGATCGCGTTCGCCGGCAGGAACGAGTTGGTCTCGACGCCGTTCACGGCCTGCGCGAGCGGCACGTAGAGCAGCGGCACGGTCGGGCTGGCGTTGGTGAACGTGACGGCGTTGATCCCGACCGTGTTCAGGATGCCGCGGACCTGGCCGGAGCCGCCGGACCCGTTCAGGATCTGCGCGCCGAGGACCCGCTCGTAGTCGGCGAGCAGCTGCCCGTAGATGAGCTGGTCCATGCCGCCGGCGAGCGGCGACTGCTCGACGAGCTGGATGGAGAGGTCCTGCTGACCGGCGATCGTGACCACGGGGGCGGTCACGGTCGCGGTGACGGCGTCGGTCTCCTGCACCGCAGCGTTGTCGGCGGTCTGGATCGCGACCTGCGGGCCGGTGGTGATCCGGGGCAGGTTGATCGAGTCGGTCCCGGGCGGCAGCGCCAGCTGGGTGCAGAGGTTCGCGACGACGCGGCCGGGCCGCGGGAAGTCGCCGAACATGTCCACGAGCCACAGCGGCGGCACGAACTCGCCGCCGGCGCCGTCGGTCCGGGAAATGTCGCGGGTCTCGACCGCGACCTCGGCGGCGTGACGGCGGAGCCGCTCCCACGCCTGCGGGTCGTTGCGCGTCACGGCCAGGACGGTGTCGCGGACGTGGCTGTTCGGGGCGCCCTTGCCGTAGGTCTGCGCCTCGGCCCGGACGACGACGCCGCCGACCTTGGGCAGCGGCTTGGCGGCGAGGGCGTTGCGCTCGGCAAGGTCGGTCAGCTCGGCGATGCGCTCGTCGATGGCCTTGGCCTCGTCGGCGGACCGCTTCACGACCTCGAACTCGTCGGCGGTCAGGTCACGGGCCTCGGACTCGGCCTTGGCGATGATCTCGTCGGCGGGTGCGACGATCTTGGCGCGCTGCTCGCGCACCATGTCGATGAGGTGGTTCACGGGTTGTCTCCTCGAGACGTCGTTGGACGGTGTCGGGGTGACGACGTGGTGGCGCGGCGTGGTGGCCCTGGTCGGGCTCCGGGTCCGGCTCCGGGTTCGTCTCGCCGCCGGTCAGGCGGCGGGGTCGAGGCCGAGCAACGCCCGGGCCTCGGCGAGCGAATACGTGCGCGGCTCCTCGGCCGGCGCATCGGACTCGTCGGAAGGGTCGGCCTCGTCGGCCACGGGTTCGGCGTCGAGCTCGGCGAGCACGACAGTGCGCTGCTCCGGGGTCAGCGACCGCAGCGACACGAGCGCCCGGTCGACGGACCGGTCGCCGGTCAGCCCCACGGACGTGTCCTCGTACCACGGGTACGTCACCACGCTGACGTCGTAGAGCACCGTCTCGCGCAGCTCCCGGACGCCATCGACGACCGGGTCGTCGAGCGCGACGAACGCGAACGACATCTGGTCGATGTCGCCGCGGCTCATCGCCGACACCAGTTCCTGCGCCGTCGGGTTCGCCATGTCGAGCGCGGGCACCTCCACGAGGAGGCCACGCTCGTCGACCGACAGCGTCATCGTGCCGGCCTTGGTGCTGGCGAGCGGTACGCCGTCGTGGTTCACGAGCAGGCGCACGTTGTCGCGCTGGGCGAGCGTGCGGTTGAACGCGCCCCGCTTCACGACCTCGCCGTGCGCCTCGTAGTCGAACACCGCCGCGTACCCGCGAAGGCCGACAGTGCCGTCAGCGGCACGCCGCACCTCGAGGTGCGTCTCGGTGAACCGGCGCTCGATCGTCTTCATGCACCACCTCCGGCGGTGAACGGGCCGGGGACCGACAGGCCCGCACCGGCACGGTTGGCGATGTCTCGGGCCTCGTCGGCGGTCAGCACCGACCCGACACCGAGGTAGATCCTCTGGATCAGCTCGGCGATGCCACGGGCGTCGACCAGCTCCTCGGAGGTCTCGGCCAGCGGCGGCCGGTCCTCCAGGCGGCGGACCTCGTCGACGGTGAGCCATGGCTGCTCGGCGTTCAGCGCCATCGCATAGGACTCGTAACGGGTCTTGAGGTCGGTCTTCAGCAGGGCGCCAGTGTTGAACCGGACCATGTACGGCCGCGGCGTGAGCCGGGTCAGCGCCTCCTCGAGGCGCACCAGCCACGGCCGCAATGTGAACGTCAGGAAGTCGATGGCGCGCTGCTCGCGATTGGCGTAGGTCACGGCGCTGCCGCTGGTGGCGACGCCGACCATCTCCGGCGGCACGCCGAACCACTGGCACACCATCGACGCGTTCGCGTTCACGGTCTCCAGGAACTGCGACTCGTCCGGTGCGACCTGCACCGCTTCCCACTTCAGCCCGGACCCGAGCACCGCCGGCTCACCCGACCGCCACGACGCTCGCACCCGATCCTTGATCAGCTGCGCCGTCGGCGCGTCGAGCTGGGCGTCGGCGTAGATCAGTGCGCTCGGATGGGCGCCACGATCGAACCAGTCCAACCCGTGCGACTGCGCTTCCAGGCCGAGCGCGATCGACGCCGCAGCGTGACCGATCGGCGACAGCCCCACGGGCGAACCCGGTGAGTCGTAGGCGGCAACGTGCCACACCAGCTGCGGATCCAACTCTTCGCGACGCGTCCCGGACGCCAGCAGATACCGCCACTGGCCGCCGTCTTCGCGCACCTCCACCCGATCCGGGTGCAGCAGCTCGATCTTGGACGGCCAGCCGTCGCGACCGACCTGAGTGATCAGCCCGAACGCGTTCCCGCGCAGCAGCAGCGACGACATGACGGCGTACTTCCAGCCGGTCGTCGACTGCGTCCCGCTCGGCGACGCCAGCAGCGGCGACAACGTCACCGGAGTGACCTCCTCGCCGGACCGGAACTGCTGCCACGGCAGCGTGGCGACCGTCCTTGCCAGCAGGTCATGGCACGCCCACACCGTCGAGTGGCGCATCGCCTGGTCCGCCGACACCTGACGGTACGCGTACTTGCCGCCCTCGGACGACGGCGCCGGGATCGCCGACGACCACCGCCTGCGCTCCACCGGCCCGCGGGCTCGCCTTGACAGCAGACTCACGGCTCGTCACCAGCCTGCACTTGCGCCACCCACAACAGCCCTGCGCCTGCCGCCAACAGGCCCGCCGGCGGCCACGCCAACGCAGCGCCGGCGACGACGAACGCCAGGCCGACGAGCTCGAGGAGCGTGGCAACGACAGCACGCATCGGCACCACCTCCAGGCGGTCAGTAGGCGAACACGGGAGCGGGCGCGACGGGTACCTGTTGGACGCCCCACGCGGCCAAGGTGGCAGCCATCAGCGGCGACACGTCGACGACGGCGTCACGCTGCGCCCACACCCACGCATCACCGACCAGGCGGCGGCGGGCTGCGCCCACAGCGGCCGACAGGTCGGCGTAACCGGAGTGACGGACCTGCCTGTCCGTCACAAGATCGAAGAACAGGCCGCACGCCCTCGTCAGGTCGCGGGTTGCGACCAACTCGAGCGGGAACGCCACCAACGGCACCAACGTGCCGGCAGCGCCCGCGGCGTCGATGAACCAGCGTGGCGACCACCGCTCATGCAGTTCCGCCATGCGCCCAGGCAGCCAACGCACCCCGTCGCGCACGTCAACCTGCTCCACATGGACCAGGCCGTCAGGACGAACCCATGCGGCGACGATCGCCGACCGGGTCCGATCCGGCGCGACCTGCACGCCGAACGCCACCGGCGCGCTGATCGACGCACCAGGGTCCCGGCACGCCTCCCAATCGTCGACCGACAGCGCAAGATCCGCCGACGTCTCCGTGGGCTCATCACCGACCCCGAGCCGTTCACGCAGGAACTCGCCGAGCGGCAACGCGTCGAACTCGGCGGCGATGAACTCCTCGGGGATACGAATGCCCATCGCTGGGTTCGCAGTGGCCCAGCGGTCACGATCCGCCGCCCACGCACGCAGCTGCTCGCTGTCCAGCCCCGTCGGCGGGGCTGCCACCGACCAGGACACGAACGCCAAGCGGCCCGGATCGCCGGACATCGCACGGCGCCGCACCGAATGCCACTGCGAACTGCTGGCCAGCGGCGCCGACCCGAAGTAGTTCACCTGCGGATTGGGTCGCGCCGCCAAGGTCGGCAACACCGCACCCATCATCGACGCGTCGAGGATCATGCACTCGTCAAGGATCACCCGGTCGCCAGTGAACCCACGCCCAGAGCCCGTTGACCGGGCGAGCCAGCGGATCCGCTGACCCGACCTCAGCTCGATCGACGTCTCTTCGTTCGACTGGCGCACCTGCCTGACCCGACGATCCAGGTCCGGCGTGTTCTCGATCAAGAACCGGAGCCGCCGGAACGCCTCGCGCGCCGTGTTGAACTTGTGCGCCGAGTGCAGGATCAGCTGTTCGCCGAACAGGAACAGGCCGGCCAGCTCGACCGCCTCGATGATCCCGCCCTTGCCGTTCTGCCGCTGGCACTCCACGCCCGTCTCGAAGGCGGCCCAGCGCCCATCGGCGCGCTCGCCGAGCATCACTTCGAGGCACAGCCGCTGCCACGGATCCAGCACCAGGCCCGCAGTCTCAGCCAGCTCCACCGCCTCGGCGGCGGCGCTGCTGACCGCCGGCGGCGCCACCATCACCCGAGGCACCTGCGATCCGATCCGCACGTCGACGGGTGAGCTCATCGACCGGGTCGACCTCCTGCGGCGCTGCCTGCTCGAGCGCAGCGATCTCGGCCAGCACCGCCTGCAACTGGCGAGCCAGCGCAGCAACCTGCGGCGGGTCCGCCGATGCCAGCGTCGACGCCAACGTCGCCCGCAGCGCACGCAGCGTCGCGAGCCGATCGCCGGCCTCAGCGACCTCGACGAGCCCCGCCGGCTGCTTCCGAGCACGAGGCAACGCCCACCGCCCTTGCATAACGATGCGTACTGGAGAGAGAACGAAGGATAGACGGGGCTTCCCGGTCGGAGCTGCCTGCTAGAAAAGGCCTAGTCAGAGGCCCGGAACGGGTGTGGCGTCGCGTCGCGGTCGGCCGCTGGTGTGCATGGTCATGCAGGCTGGATGCATAGACCGGGCTCGTTCACCATCTGCCGGGCGGCGGTGCCGTGCGTTCCGGTGCCCGCGCGCCTCGCTCGCTGTTGCAGCTGAGGTGCGCTGCCCGCATGTTGGCGGGGTCGAGGGCCAGGTGTGGGTGCGTGCTCACGGGTCGGACGTGGTCGACCGTGGTGGCGCCTGGTCGTCCGCAGATCCAGCAGACGCCGCCGGCTGAGGCGAGCACGTCGAGTCGCAGTTTGCGGTAGCGACGGTGGCTGTACGGGTTGGCGTACATGGCGCCCCCTGCAACGACGACGGTCCGGGGACACGTCCCGGACCAAACCACAGATTGGCACGAAGTGGCGCGGTGCGTCAAGAGGTGCCACGACTGCGTCACTCCCGCCCGGTCCACAGGCGCCACAGGTAGCCATCGTCGACGGACATCGACGGAGTGCGCCGACCCGCTCGGTAGCAATCATCGCAAACGCACTGGTGAGCCTGTGCCACGCCACAGCCGGGGCAGTTGTATGGCAGCGGCACGTGGTGGCAGTCAGGACAACACTTGCGCGCCCCAGGGACGTGAGCCGGTGGGCCGTCGGGCAAACCGCAGTACGTGCATCTCGACGTCGGCGTGTCGCCATGTACCGGTGTCATCCCGTGCGCTCCCCGATCACGCCCTGCTCCCTCGCCCACAGGAGCAGCACCTCGCCCCGGTCGAGGTGCGGGTGGACGGCGGCCAGTTCCCGGACGTCGTGGTAGCAGGCGTTACACAGCCCGGAGCGGAGCCGGTCGCCGGGCGTGCAGGCGACGGTGCGCTGGCAGCCGGCGCAGAGCGCCGTGGTGGTGCGGCGTCCGGTGTCGGTGGAGCGGTGCAGCAGGTCGACGCCGAGGCGGGTGAGTCCGTCGCAGGCGGCGACGAGCGCCCGGACGGCGTCGTCGAGCTGGTCGACGGGTCGGCGCTGCCACGTGCCAGGCGGTGGCGGGCTGCCGTCCTGGCCGCCGCCGGACACCTTGACGTCGGCCTGGCCGGCGCTGTACCCCGGGCTCCAGTCCATCGCCAGGGCGTAGAGCTGCTCGATGGCGCCGAGCATGGGTGCGGCGTGCTCGATGGCGGTGACGGCGTGGCGCTGCTGCGCTCGCCCGTGGCGGTGGGTGCGGGGTGGGGTCATCGGCGGGCGGTCTCCTTGAGCTGCTGGCGGATGGCGGCGATGGCGGCGAACGCTCGTGCTCGTCGGTCGGCTTCGCGTTCAGTGGCTGCGTCCCGTTGTGCTCGGCGGCGGGCGAGCTCGTCGTCGAGTGCGTGGTCGGTGTCGGTCATCGGTCCTCCGGTGCGACGAGTCGGAGTGCGGCTTCCTGGGTTCGGGTCGGGTCGGGCGGCGGGACGTAGTCGGTGCGGGCCGCGCGCGAGTTAGTGGAGAGTTCTATTGGAGAGTTAGGGCGCGATGGTCGCGCTAGGTCTGGCGCGGTGGTCGCGCCACCCTGGCGCGATGGTCGCGCTACCCCTGGCGCGGTGGTCGCGCTAGCAGCGGCCTCCCCTAGCGCGGTGATCGCGCCAGCAGGAAGGGTCGCGGTGTACCGGTTGACGGCCCGATCGGAGCGCTTCACGGTGATCCAGCCGCCGTCCTCGAGCTGCCGCAGGGCGGTCAGAACGGTGTTCCTCGACAGCCCGGATTCGGCTTCGAGGGTGCTGATCGACGGGAAGCACGACCCGCCCCGCTCGTTCATGTGGAGCGACAGCGTGAGGGCGACGTGACGGGCCGACGGCGGCAGCTCGGAGTCGCAGATCGCCGAGCGCCACGAGAACAGCGGCTTCAGCTCGCGCAGCTTGTCGGCGGTCACGGCGGCGTCCTCCGCTGCGTGGTGGCGTGGCGGATGAGGTTGATCTCGGCTTCCCACTGGTGGCCGTCTTCGCACTGCACGACGGTGATGAGGGTGCGGCAGATGCCGGTGCGTGGCTCCTCGTGGCGGATCTGGTTCACGAGGCCGAGCGGCATCCCGTCGAGCGGGCACGTCATGTGGAGGTGCCAGGAGGTCATGCGGTGCGTCCTCGGCCGCTGGCCCATGCCCACAGGTCGGCGAGGACGTCGCCGGCGGTGAAGCTGGCGGCGGGCCTCACGGCTGCCCAGGCGAGCGCTTCGTCGACGAGGCCGGTGTCTCGGGACGGGTCGGCGACGTCGAGCGCGGCGACGACCTGGGCGAGGTGGGCGTCGTGGCGGCGGAGTCGGACCAGCCGTTCGGGTTGGTCGTCGTCTGCCATCGCCTGCTCGAGGCGGGCGAACGCCGCGGCGAACGGGTCAGTCATCGGGTCACCCCGTAGGCGGTGGCGAGGATGACGGCGATGATCGACACGACCATCAGGCCGATGAGGAGCCATCCGAGCGTCTGTTCCTGGCGCTCCCAGCAATCCGACTTTCGGCCTTCGTAGGCCGTCAGCGCTACGGCCATGAGGTCGTGGAACCGCTGCGCCGTGACGAGGTCGTCGGTGCGTGGCTTCGGGTCCCGGGCGACGAGCTCGCGGTACTGGTCGTCGTCGAGGTCTTCGGCGCTCGGGTTGCGGAGCATCCAGGCAGACAGCGACGCTCGGCGCCCGGCGAGGTCGTCGGCGTAGCCCCGGAGTCGGAGGTAGGCGTCGTCGGTCATGAGCCTGCTCCCGTGACGGCCACGAGCGTGATGGCGCCGCCCACGATGAGCGCGACGAAGGCGATCAGGGCGAGGCAGTGCCAGACGGGCACGCCGGGCTCAATGACCGGTGGGATCGCAGGCAGCCGCCAAAGGTCCGGCATTTCCTTGAGGCCGGGACATTCGCCCTCTCGGCGGGCGACGTGGCACTTCGGCTGGCCGTTGTGGTCGGTGTGCAGGCCGCATTCGGTGCCGGGTTTGTCGC
>Ga0315904_10002087_pt1 | contig 31151 bp, 3 predicted proteins | sample LakEriMetagenome_6_FD_203529 | JGI IMG/M metagenome (GOLD analysis project Ga0315904, IMG submission 203529) | Freshwater fungal communities from buoy surface, Lake Erie, Ohio, United States - Buoy 12 MA120 | ecosystem: Environmental > Aquatic > Freshwater > Lake | place: USA: Lake Erie, Ohio...
CCAAGAGCGCGGTACAGGACTGATCGCAACGGGTAACTTCTCGAGCATCAGCGATCGGGTCGGTGGTACGGTGCAAGTCCTCGGTATGCCAGGTTTCCCTGTCGTTCTGACGAGCCTTCGCGACGATAGCGTCGGCGCAGGTACGCAACCCGACGGTCGTCCGCAAACCGATACGAACAACGATGGTATCGCAAGCATTCCACGCACCGGCGATTGGCGCAGCCTGCTGTTCGATTCGTTCAGCAACGATCGCAATGTAGCGACGGTGATTGAAACCGAATCCAGAACGGTAGTCGCCCCCGGAATCAATGACTCGGTCCTCTCGGCACAGTTCCTCGGTGCCTTGGCCCCAGATACCTCCACCACGGACGAAAATCTTTTCCTTGGGTTTACTATCCAAGGTGTATTGAGCGAACCGGCCGATCAAGACCTCTACAGCTTCAGCGGAACGGCTGGAACCGAGGTTTGGTTCGACATCGATTACACCCAAGTGAGCCTCGATACGGTCATCGAGATCCTCAATGCCAATGGGGACCTGTTGGCTCGGAGCGATGATAGCACCGCCGAACAAACCAACCCATCGCTGCTGTTCAAGGATCCGTCGATCAACCCTGACCATGTCAATCCAATCGTCCAAAGGACTCGTTCGACAGCCCGTCGAAATGCCTCGGGATTGCTCAAGGAAGATGGGACGACCAACTCGAAAGATGCAGGTTTGCGTGTCTTGCTCCCAGGTCTTCCAGGAGCACCGAGCACCTACTTCTTTAGGGTCCGTTCCAAGAGCACCAATATCGACAATCCTGCCGCAGGGATCACATCCGGTTCCTACACGGCCCAAATCCGCTTGCGCGATCAACAAGAGTTCGGTGGCTCGACCGTTCAGTACGCCGATATCCGCTATGCGACCAACGGCATCCAAATCAATGGAATGCCAAACAACTCGCCACTGACGGGCGAAGCCAACTCGGCGATGTACGACGGTGTGACCACCGATGGCATCACTGACCTTGGACCTTTGCACCTGACCAACAAAGGCGCAATCAGCGTCGCTGGAACGCTTGCCGGTGGAAGCAATCGCTTCCGATTCACCGTCGGGGATTTGACGAGTGAATACGTTCGAACCCCAAGCTTCACGGCGACTTACCCTGTCATCATCGATGTCGATTACGCCGATGGTCTAAACCGCAAGCGGCTCAACGTCCAAGTCCTCTTGGACGACGACAATGACCCGACCACTCCTGGAATCCCCGTCAATCCGACGAACCGAACCCGTTCGGCAATTGTCGATGACCTGCCAGGTCCATTGTCCGGTTCGGATTTGGTGGATCTGACCCGAGGGTCGGTCGGAACGGGTGACCCGTTCCTGAGCTTCCTAGGCGCCGATGAACTCCGACGAGGAACTTACGAGGTCATCGTGACCGACGCTGAAGTCTTCTCGACCAAGGCGGGTGTTTATCAAATGGAGATTCGCGGGGGGGATCAACTGACAACCCTTCCGAGAAACTACCGCGGTTCCTACAGCACCACGGTTGAATTCCTACCTGGATTGACCATTGCGGATCGAAGCACCGTCGATGTGACCGACGGAGCCAACCGTGTGACGTTGGAATTCACCCGCACCGGCGCGGTCAACTTTGGCAACATCCCAATTCTCTACTCGGCCACCGATAGCCCGGCTCGCCTCGGGGATAGGTTCCGAGACATCATCAATCAGCTTTTCCAACAAAAGCAACTCAATGTTCGCGCGGCGGACAGCAATCGGGTTGTCAGCGGCAACGGCAATGGGATTATCGACCTGTTCGGAAACGTCGAAGTCATCGATCCGTCGAATATCTTTACCGTTGCAGGTGTTTCTGGCATCCAACGCTTCGATGGTACAAGCGATCAAAATATCGCTCGCAACCAAGGGCAATTCATTGTTTCGAACAATGTGATTACCAAGAGCCGTGACTTTGCCGTCTGGACGGCTCCGTCGGACAAGTACTATGCAAGCGGACGAGCACAACAAGCGCGGCTAAACGCGTTGGGGACTACGAACCTGACCCTGCCACCGACCCTCGGTGGTGTCTACACACGGAACTTGCCGGTGGCCAACACGGTTCCATTTGGAGTGGCTCCCGGATCGGTCGCAGAACGAGCAGGGGTCACCCCGGGCATCGTCGTGATGAACAACATCTTCGACGAATCGGGACTCGGCGGTGTGAACATCCAAGGCGAAACGCCGACCTGGAGACTAACCGTTCGACCCGGTCGTGCAGACACGGCTGCCGTCAATGACGAAGCTACCCACGCCGGCTTCTTCTTCGACGACGCGATCCCCAGTAGGCTTGAAGTCGGTTTGGCACGCACTCGGGTTCGTTTCGAATTTGAAGACATCGCAGGTGCGACCACTGCAGCCCCATTTTTCGGAAGTGGTATCGTTGGCGGTAACGGATGGGCTCCTGATTTTATCCCGATCTACTATCGAGAAGACGGTGGTTCACTTTACTTGCGTCAAGGTTCTCCACCTCCTCCCTCAGGCTACGCGGCTGATGAGATGATCAAGTCCATTCGGGACTCGTTCTATGGAAGTGTGCTTACTACCAACGGTACGACCCAACGTATCTCCACCTGGATCGAACCTCAAACGCCTGTGATCGTGGGCGATCCGGCCGACCCGCTTACGTGGACCTACCCTTCGGCGACTCTCGTAGTGCGAGGCCCCCAATACATCGTAGGGGTAAACACTCCGATGCAGATCCAACGTGTTGGCGAATTCACTGCATCACCATTCGCTCGTGTTGTCAACAATACCTTCATCGGGAACGACGGACGCGCAGCTTCGGCTGGTGTTCGCCTCGATTCGGAAACCAATGACACCATCGCCGGTGCCGTCGAGACATTCCAAGGTGTTGGCATCAATCCACAGCAGTACTCAGTCGATGGTACGCTGACTGCCGATCCGCTATCGACCGGTTCCTCCGATGTGGATCTCTACAAGTTCCAACTCGAGATCGGTGAGCGGGTGAAGATCAATGTGAACTCCACCGGTTCTCTGAACGCCGCTATGAAGATCTTCAACGCAAGCGGTGTAGCTCAGATCGTTAGCAACGGTAACGATCCAACCACAGCCGACAATGTTGCGGCCCCTGGGGAATCCCTCGGATCGGATCCGTACATCGATTTCACTGCGACTACGGCGGGTGTTTACTACGCTGCGGTTAGCGCTTCTGGAAATACCTCATACGATCCGCTTTCGTTCGCAGATCGATCCCGAGGTGATACCAGTGGTGATTACACGATGACCCTCGAGGTCCTTCGCCCCGAACAGTTTGTCATCACGGTGGACGAAGTGAATTCCTACGCCGACGGGGAAACGTTCACCATCCGCCAAGTTGCCGACTTCGTTGGCACCACCAACAACGCCAGAACCTTCGAGTTCACAAGGTCCGGAGCCGTCTCAGGAAGCAACATTCCTGTCTTTATCGGTCCTGAATACCGAGTTCCTGACGTGGCTCGCGCAATCGCAGCAGCCATCAACAACGCCGGTATGGGCAATGCCCAAAACCTTGCAAACGGTGCTTTTGGGTTTGCCAACCCTCTGGCTCCTGTCTCGGCAGTTGCCCTCGGAGGTATCAACGGATACAACCCAACGGCAAGCAATACCGCCGGGCCGGATCTCGGAATCAACTCTGGCAATATCCGCGGGGCACAACTCGAAGCCGGTTTGAACAGAACCCCGAACGGAACCAACGATAGGGGGCCGTTCGACATTGCTAACACGCCAGGTACCAACCATATGGCCCTGGGCTTTGGTCATGACCGTACGATGTCCGGTCCGTTCGGTACCGCCCGAGGTGATGGCACGACGGAGAAGTTCGTGGTGGTTCGAAATGCCTACTCGATCACTTCAAGTTTCTCGCGTCGCATCAACAGCCAAACCGGCGGAAACAACGCAAACCAACTCATTCCTGAGAGCGGTATCGCCATCTCTGCAGGCGCTACGCCGACATTGATGAACAATACCTTCATCAATGTCCAAAGTCCGATCGTCCAGGAGCCACCAGCTTACGAAGGTACGATCATAGGACCTGTAGCCTCAGTTCGTCCCTCGGCAGTCATCGTCGGCGGAAACACTTATCAGTACATCGAGCCAGCGAAACCGGATTCGAACTTGACTTGGGGCAACATCGAAGCGGTCCCGACGAATGTTCCGAATACCAGCTCGGACTTTAACTTCATCGCTGCCAACAACGAGAGACTCTTGGTCGACTTCCCAGGAAACAACTTCCTACCCGGAAGCGGTTCCCAGATCATCGATAGCTCGATCAACTCGTTGCCAGAACGACAAGGCTTCCTCGGCGTGAAAGCCGCAGTTGGAGTCGCACCGAGCCCAATTCTAGCCCCCGATCGCGACTTCTACGGAATCTTCCGAGCCGACGATCCGAACATCGCTCCCCCGAGCGGTCTGGGTGCAAACGTGTTCAAAGACCGTGGTGCAGTCGACCGAGCGGACTTCATCGGACCGACGGCCGTGTCGCTCGTGCCGATCGACAACGATGCGCAACAAGTCGACAGCGACAAAACCGAGTCGATTATCCAGCTTACCGGTGGTGTCTATCCTGAATTCCGAATCCAACTCAAGGATGGTTTTGAAACGGCCAACCTCGGCGGTGGAACAGGCATCAACGACGATTCGGTTGTCGGCCGAACCGGCGGCAATCGCCTCCCAGGCTCGGTGGTGACCATCACCGAAAACGGTCGGCTTCTGGTCGAAGGTATCGACTATGCCTTCTCCTACAACACCACCACCAATGAGATCGTGCTTAAGCCTCTGGCTGGAGTTTGGAGAAACAACAAGGTCTATGATATCAATATCAACAACAAGGACCGTTTTGTAGTCAATGCCGACGCTGGCGATCAAATCAATGATGGGGATAGCTTCACCATCAAAGACTCCAACGGCGGAAACGTGACGTTCGAATACGATAGCGGGTATCGCCTGCAGATCCCACAAGGCCTGCAATTGAACCTGCCCCTTGCAGGCGGTGGTGCGGGCGGAATCCTCGATGGCGACCGATTCTCGATCTTCAGCGGGGGAACATCCTACGCCTTCGAGTTCGATAGCAATTCGAACATCATCAACCCAGCGGCAAGAGTGATTCAGTTCACCTCGCTCTCGACCAAGCAACAGGTTGTCTCGTCGTTGCTCGCTGCGATCAACAACCCTCAAATACCCGGGGTAGTCGCAAGCCTCACGAACGACGGGAACATCTTCATCGGTGCACCAATCGGTACGACGGTCGATACCGAATCGGCTCCATCGATTCAACAGCCCAATTCGACCATCGGCTTGCGAGTGCCGTCGCTGGGTACTCGTCCTGGTGGTATCACCGATGGACAAACCTTCAGCATCACCGACGGAAGAATCGCCGTGGTCTTTGAGTACGATTCCGATGGCACAACCCAACCGGGAAATGTGCTTGTGGATATCTCTCAGGCCAACTCGGACAACGATGTCGCTGTGGCTACCCAGGTGGCTATCGATGGCTCGAGCCTTGCAATCAACTCCACGGTCGTCAATGGAAACGTCGTTCACCTAGCCTTGCCCAATGCAGGTCGAGTCGATGTGGTCAGCACCGAACTGAATATCGTCGGCGTGGCCCGAACCATTCAAGACGGCCAGACGATCACGATTTCGCGAAACATCGCAGGATCGGTCACGACGACCACCTTCGAATTCACCACCGATGCTGCGGTCGCCGCAGGCAATATCCCGGTGCTCTTTGGCCCGACGGACACCCAAGCTCAAATCGGCCAAGCACTGGCCGCTGCGATCGCCGCTGCCGGTCTGGGGCTTGCACCTCAGCACGTCGGCAACGGGAATGTGATCATCGGTGGCTCCTCGGAATACTCGATCTCGGTCGCCAATGCCCCGACGGTCGGCCTGTTCGGTCAACCAGGAGTCCAAGGCCGCACGAACTTGGAGATCTTCGGAACCTTGCTCCTTCAAGTTCCACCCCGAGGCGGTGCGGATCTGACGGACAACACGTCGTTTACCATCACGAACCGAAACATCACTGCGATCTTCGAATTCGATGGGAACTTCAGCGGTTCGACCATCCCAGGTAGCCGAACGATTCGATTCGGCGGTACCTCGACTCAGAACGATGTGGTCAGTGCGATGATCGCGGCGATCAACGCCTTCCCAGGCTTGGGGGTCAACGCTCGCGATGCTGGCAACGGCCGAGTCGATATCGGCCTGCTCGCAAACGCGGCTGTCAACGTGCTCGATAGCAATCTGACTACAGCGCGCGGAAACGCTCAGGATGGCGATTACTTCAGCATCACCGATGGAACCAACACCGTCACGTTTGAGTTTGAGAACCTGAGCCTTGGAAACGGTCGCGATCCGTCTCGCGTCCCGATCCGCTATACCAACCAAGACTCGGTACAACGGGTCTACGAAGCGATGCAGGCGACGATCAAGTCGTCGATCCTGAACCTCGATTCCCAGATCACCAGCCGGGGACTCGAACTCTTCGACACAGCCAGGTACCTGACGAACGTCGACAACGCTCCTTCGTTGCGTCGCACGGGTGTTCCGGGCGGAGCGATTCCTGTGATGTTCATCCAGGACCCATCGTTCAGCTCGATCAACATGCGCGATGCGATCATCCGTGCGATCAACGGACTCTCGGCAACCGGCGGTACGTCGCTGGTCGCTAAGGTTCGTGGTGGTTCGACTCTCTTTGTCGAGAATGCTGTGAGCATCAGCCCTGAACTCAGCAGCTTCTACCTCCGAGGAGTCCAAGACAACGCAGGAAACTTCCTCGAGAGCAATCGCATCGACAACGAGACGAAGTTCACGATCATTATGCCAGGAGTCGAACTCGACTACGGCGACGCGCCGGATCCGTTCACGACCACTCTAGGCCGATACCCAACCCTCAAGGCAAACGATGGTGCTCGGCACGTCGTGAGCAACTCGGGACTGCAACTCGGACCTGGAGTCTCGACCGAGAGCGAAGGCAAGCCGCAACCGGCAGGCGATGGAGATGAAAACGACGACGGCGTGTCGTTCCGATTCCAAGCCAACACCTTTACGTCCACCCAAACTCCGATGTTCAACAAGAACGTCGATACCGAGTTGACCGTGACATTGTCGGCCCCCGGCCTGCTCAATGGATGGATCGACTTTAACTTCGACGGCGACTGGTCCGACCCAGGTGAAAATGTTTTCGACGGCGTGGTCTTTTCCGCAACCAACTTGACCCAAACCCTTCGGGTTCGTGTCCCTGCGACCGCTCCGAACGTCCCGGTTGCAACCACCTCGTTCGCACGATTCCGTGTCTCCACGGAAGGAACCCAAACTCCCGTTGGATTGGCCCTAGATGGAGAAGTCGAAGACTATCGAGTGACGATCGTCCCAGGCACGCCGCCCGTAGGAGTCAACGACACCTACACGATGAACGAGGATCAATTCGGTGGCTTGGTCACCAACGATCCTTTTGATTCCGACGGGTTCCCTGGTAACAACGGCGTTCTGGCCAACGATATCAACCCCGATCGCAAGCCTCTTTCGGCTCGCTTGGTCACTCCACCGACGAATGCGTTGGTCTTCCAATTCCGCGCCGATGGAACGTTCGATTACATCCCCAACCCGGATTACTTCGGCCAAGACTCCTTCGTGTATATCGTCACCGACGGGGTGCTCGATTCGCTCTTGCCAGCGACGGCCTTGATCAATGTCCGTCCGGTCAACGATCCACCGATCGCAGGAAACCTTACCTACACGATCGATGAAGACCAACGCTTGGATATTCCAGGCTCGGTAGTCATCGCTGCTTCGGTTCCAGGACCTGCTAACGAGAGCGATCAATCGCTGACGATCCTCTCGGTCGATGCCCTTTCGGCACAAGGCGGTAGCGTTCGATTCATCGGTGGCCTGATCACTTACATTCCCCTGGCGAACTTCGTCGGAAACGACTCGTTTACCTACACGATCATCGACAACGGGATCACTGGAAACCTCCCGGATCCTCTGACCGCAGTCGGAACCATCTTCATATCGGTCTTGGATAAAAACGATCCACCCGTGACGACCAACAAAACGCTCAATACGGACGAGGACGTCCCTGTGAGCATCACGATCGACGATCTGATCGCAGGCGATACCGTCGGTCCTGCCGATGAACAATTGATCCAAACCCTGAGCTTCAGCGGTTTGATCAACCCAACGGCGCAAGGTGGTCGAGTCGAAATTGTCGGCAATCGCGTGGTCTACTACCCACCGAGCCACTTCAACGGTGTCGATACATTCCGCTACCTGGTGACCGATGACGGATTGAGCAATGGCCAACCTGATCCGCAAACCAGCCAAGGAACCGTCACGGTCAACGTCGCGCCGGTCAACGACCCACCGTTTGTGCTCAGGCCTTTTGGCACCGTCACGGTTCTCGAAGATTCGCCTGAGCAGGAATACATCCTCTCTGAGTTCTTCAGCGATCCGGATATCGTCACCAACGGTGATGTGCTGACCTACCGAATTGCAAGCAACAGCAATACAGGCCTCGTTGAACCGACCTTCGCCGGCGGCAAGATGTTCGTAAGGCCCAAGGCCGATCAGAACGGTCAAGCGACCATTGTTGTCGAGGCGATGGATTTGGCCGGACTTAAGACCACCAACACCTTGAGGTTGGTCGTGACACCTGTCGATGACGATCCACGCTTGGTCAGCCCACTGCCGGATCGAACCGTCTCGGAAGATTCCTTGCCGCTGGTCTTCGACCTGAGCCCAGGCTTCTTCTTCGACCCTGATGTGATCAACGGAGACTTCCTGACCTTCACGGCCACAAGCAGCAATACGAACGTTGCCACCGTGTCGATCCTGGGCAATAAGATCCAATTGACTTTGGTTCCTAACGCTTCGGGTCAAACCACCATCACCGTGGTTGCCACCGATACGACCAGTCGGTTTGTCTCCGACTCGTTCATCCTGACGGTCAGCCCGGTCAACGATGCTCCTGTAGCGATGCCTGATTCGTATGCGACTCCACAAGGGATCACGCTCGTGACGACCGATCCGCTCGGTATCCTCACGGCAACAACCCTTGATGACGGTGTCTTGGCCAACGACCGAGACCCCGAAGGCGACGCGATGACCGCTTCGATCGTCAGCGGTCCGACCCGTGGTACCGTAACGCTCAACCCGAACGGAACGTTCACTTACACCCCTGGTCCGACGGCTCTGTTCGGATCGACCGACACGTTTACCTACCGAGCTATCGACGCCTTCGGCGCTGCGAGCCCGCAGACGACCGTCACGATCACCATCGGACGTGCTCCTGCTCCGGTTTACCAAAACCCAAGCCAGCAATGGGACGTCAACGCTGACGGGTTTATCTCGCCGATCGATGTTCTGATTCTCGTCAACCTCCTCAACTCGCGTGGCTCAAGTATCCCGGTCGCCGGTCTACCCGGACCTCCTGATTACGTCGATGTCAACGGGGACAACTTCGTCACACCGCTGGATGTCCTGGCAGTTGTCGACAAAATCAACTCGATGAGCGGTAGCGGAGAAGGCGAGCAATTCGTCGGTATCAACACCGCTCCACGAGTCGATTCGATGGTCGTCGAAGTCGGTAGGGGGCTAGGTTCCTCAGCCCAAATCCCAGCTTGGGCTGGTATGATGGGTTCCCGAAACCTCAATGCAGCAAAGCTTGCAGCAATGCCGCTCGCTAGCATGTTCGCCAACAACTCTTGGGACGATGACTTCGATGACCTAGCCGGTCTGATGGGAAGTCAACCCAAGAACACAGGCGAGCTGAATGACAAAAACTCCTCGATCGATCAGGCCCTTTTGGACATGTTCGGCGAATAACAATACACACCAAACGATCGGCGGAGCGTTGGCAACAACGTTCCGCTCGATCTATTGACTCTTCCATTACCTTCCATTTTTGTACCGTACGGTTCCAAGGTTCGTTCAAATGGGAATTGACGCTTCGAGATCAGCAAACAATCGTTCCAAGCAGCAAGAACGACGCAACGGGTTTCGCAACATACTTTGCGAGAATCTGGAGCGACGCGAAGTCATGGCAGGAGATATCCTCGACCTAGACTTCCGTCTCCTGTCGGTCGCTCCGAATACCGGCGAGACTTTCTCGACGACTCGGTCCAACACCCTCAGTGAGTCCCCTAGGGAACTGATTTTCCGCTTTGCCGGTGGCGATGACGTTCGCCAATCGACCCTTCGAAGCGGGATCCGCATCTCGCGCTCTGGAGGTGACGGTGTCTTCGGCTCAGCAGGAGTCTCGTCGGATATCATCGTCACGCCCGAATACCTCGACTTTGCCGATGCGGCCAACCGCCGCGTCGTCGTCGCGCGGTTCTCGCAACCTCTTCCAGATGATCTCTATAACGTAGAGATTTTCGGAGTGGATCTGCCAGCCCAAGGTATCAACGCCGTTCGAAACGTCGCCAACGATCCGCTCAAGCCGCGTAAGAATGGAACCGACCGCGATAGCTACGTATTCAATCTCGAGCTCGGCTCGAAGATCACGGCGATCGTTCCCCAACCCCTCAATCGCGATGCAAACGGGACGCTCTCCCAAGATCTCGATACGATCGAGGTCTATTTCAACGACTCGGAACTCTACGATCGGCAAATTTCCACAGGGGATCTTGCGCCCCTTGCCGATCCGACCGTCGTCGATCCTCGCTTTTACAACCTGATCGCAACAGCCGATTCGGTTAGTCCCTTCGACGATCGAGTCTTCAATCCGATCCGAGTGACCTTCAATCCGGCAACCCGGATGGCATCGCTTCAATTCGCAGGCCCGATCCATTCGCTCGGTGGCAGCGGCACGTACCGCCTACGGATCGGATCCGATTCACCGGTTTCGTCCGTGACCAATCCAGGAACCGTTCCGTTCGATGTTCCAGGAGTCGACCCACAAGGCTTCCTCAGCGGCGCCTACAACATCAATTCGGGGTTGCCGATCACCGGAAGCTTCTCCTCGATCCTTGAGCAAGAGATCCGTACGGTCGCCAATGCGCTCCAATTGGATTTTCCTGGCAGCAGCCAAGAACCCGGACACCGCGATATCCAAGAAGATCGCTCGCTTCGGTCTCCGGATGTGATTTGGGGACCACCGAACTTTGCTCCCGATGCAGATCCTGAAATCCGTACGATCAGGTACAACTTCATGGAGAATCAAGCTTACGGGGTCGACACCTCGGGGCGTCGTTTGTTCACCTCGATCTCCACGGAACAGAAACAACGCATCCGCGAAGTCTTCGAATTCTATTCGCGATACCTTGGGGTCGATTTCCAAGAATACTCCGGGCCGACCGCACCGGGAATTTTTAATGTCATCGTCGGCGATATGACCCCGATCGGAGCGACCATCAGCGGCCCGGGGGATCTTCTCGGGGTCGCTGGCCAAGCTACCGATCCAGATGATCCGTTTACCTCCTGGGATATGGTCATCCTCGATGGTTCTGAACCTTGGGACAATGCCTTTGGATTCGGCGTTTCGCAAAAGCCTCTCGGCGGCGAAGTCGTCCCAGATAACCCCATCGCCCAAGCCGGTCCGTTTAGCTTCTTTACAACCGCTATGCACGAAATAGGCCATCTGCTCGGCCTCGACCACACCTACGATCTACCCGCAGGGACGATCATGGGTAGCGATAGCAACGGTGGGGTAACCAACGCCAATGGGGCTGTGGTAGGAACCCGTTTGAACTCCAATGCCAATCCACTCGAACAGATCTTCCCAGGGGTGATCGACCAAACCCACGGTCAGCATGCTCTCCGACCTGATAACCGCGATGTCGACCTGTACCGCTTTGAACTGGTCACCAACGGACAAGTCCGATTGGAAACCATCGCCGAACGATTGAACAACTCGAGCAACCTCGATACCCACCTGACATTGCTCAAACGAGATTCGCTCACCGGACAACTCTCGATCGTTTCGGTCAACAACAATTACATCAGCCAAGATTCGCTGATCGATGTTCCTTTGACCGCAGGCGAGTACTTTGTCGCCGTAACCGGCAAGGGTAACGAGGACAACAATCCCCAGGTTTTAGATACCGGTAGCGGTGCGACCAGCCAAGGTCGCTATCAGCTCCGATTCGATTTCAAAGGGACCAGTGCGAGCAATATCTCCGAGCAGAGCTTCACCTCGACGGCCTTCGGTTCGGCCCTCGACGGAGACGGCGATGGAATCGCTGGTGGCGATTTCAACTTCTGGTTCCGCACCGCTGGAAGTTACGGGGCCAGTGCAAGCTCCCCTCGGACGCTCATCGTCGACAAAGCCTACACGGGCCTGACGACCCTCGGTACCTTGGACCAGCCCTTCAAGACGATCTCGTCGGCCGTCAGCGCCTCGCTTCCCGGGGATATCATCCGCTTGGCAGGACTCGATGAAGCCAACCCGATTCCCTCGTTGACCAGCGTCCGAGCCTACGAAATCGGTAGGGGTGCTTTCGGTTCAACCCTCTCCGATGGCGATCGCCTCGAAGTCCCCCGAGGGGTTACCTTGATGATCGACGCAGGCGCGATTCTCAAGCTCGGCAACGCCCGCATTATGGTCGGTAGCGATGGAGTTCTCGATCGATCCGGAGCGGCGATCCAAGTCCTCGGCACTCCGACCCTCCCGGTGTTCTTTACTTCCTACACCGACCAGTCCCTGGGGATCGACACAAATCCATTGGAAACCACCCCGAAAGCTGGTGACTGGGGCGGTATTGAAATTCGAAACGAAGTCGATCGTTCTCAAGGCCGCTTTGACCGCGAACGCGAAGGGATCTTCCTCAATACGATTTCCAACGCCAGGATGACCTTCGGCGGAGGTCTCGTAGGCTCCGGAGCCCAAGCCAAAGTCACCAGCCCAATCGAGCTGAGCGAAGCACGTCCGTTGATTCTCGGCAATTCGATCACCCGCAGCGCCGACTCGGCAATCAGCGCCGATCCGAACAGCTTCGAGGAAACTCTCTTCACAGAGCCTCGTTACCAAAACGCAGGGGCGTTCATCCCCGATTACCGACGAGTCGGTCCGGTCATCTACAACAATGACATTCGCAACAATACCATCAATGGTTTGTTTGTTCGCGTCGAAACCCTACCGGGGCAACCGACCAAGTCGCTTACGACCCATGGCAGGATCGACGACGCGGAAATCACCCTCGTATTCGGCGAAAACCTTCTGATTTCCGGTACCCCAGGGGGAGCCCTCAACGAGATCGCAGGTCCCAACACGTTGCTGACCCTCTTGACCGACGTTGCACCCACCTCCGGTAGCGGATTTACCAGTGCCTCGGCCGTCGAGTACATCGTCACCTACATGGATCGCTATGGCCAGGAAAGTCTGCCTAGCACCGGTAGGAACATTGTCGTGCCTGCGAACCGATCGGTTCGACTGACCAACATCCCTGTCGCGACGAGCGATTACGTTTCGCGAAAAATCTACCGTCGGATCAACAACACGGGGGCTTACCAACTAGCCGGGGTTCTGAACAAAGACGATACTTCCTTTGTCGATAACAACATCACCCTCAACGGTGCGATCCAAACACTCGGTCTAACGGAACTGAATCGTTCCCGACAAGACAGCACTTTGGTGATCGATCCGGGGATCGTGGCCAAATTGCTCGGCACGCGCATCGAAGTCGGCATCGGAGCGACGCTGATCGCCGAAGGAAGCAAAGCCAAGCCGGTGATCTTTACCTCCCGACTCGACGATCGCTACGGGGCTGGCGGAACCTTTGATACCAACAACGATGGGTCGGCAACCACAGGTACAGCCGGCAATTGGTCGGGTATCCTTGCTCGCCACATGAGCGAATTGAGCCTCGACAATGCCGTCGTGACTTTCGCCGGCGGCGAGTCGCGTATTCCGGGCGGTTTTGCGTCGTTCAATGCAATCGAGGTGCATCAAGCCTCCGCGCGTGTTGCGAATTCTCTCATCGAACGAAATGCTTCGGGACGCACCAATACCAGTGGAACGAACCGAGATGCCAAGGGGAACAACGACGGATCGGCGATTTTTGTTCTCTCAAGCCAACCGGTCATCATCAACAACGTAATCCGCGACAATTCGGCAGCAGATACCGCCGCGATCAGCGTCGATCACACAAGTCTGTCGACCAAAGTGGTCCGCGATTTCGGTCGATCCACCGGCCTGAACCAACGCGAGACTGACTTGGGTATCGGAAACTACGGCCCGCTCGTCTTCAACAACCGCTTGGGCGGAAATGGACTCAACGGAATGCGTGTCCGGGGCGGTACGCTCCTGACCGAAACGGTCATGGACGATACCGACATCGTGCATATCCTTCAAAGCGAAATCATCGTTCCGGATTTCCATACTTTCGGTGGCCTACGACTCGTCAGCAAAGTCGACTCGAGCTTGGTCATCAAAGCCAGCAACAACGCGGGTATCACCGCTGCGGGCCGACCTTTGGATATCAAAGACCGCATCGGAGGGACCGTCCAGATCCTTGGGTCCCAAGGTTTCCCGGTCGTGATTACCTCCCTGGCCGACGATTCGATCGGTGCTGGATTCGATGACGAAGGTGCATCGCTCCGAGACACCAACAACAACGGTTCGGCGAGCTCGCCCCAACCCGGAGATTGGCGCAGCATCCGCTTTACTCCGTTTAGCAACGATCGCAACGTCGATATGACGTACGAGAAGGAATCGGATCGAATCGCCTCGAGCGGCAGCAACGATAATCCATTCCAAGCCGAAGACATCGGCAAGCTTGCAGCGAACTTGAGCCTCGGCGACGAAAACCTGCGTCTGGGCGTGACCCTGACCGGTACGATCGCCTCGCCCAAGGACATGGACGTGTACCGATTCTCCGGTGTCGCAGGGTCGACCGTTTGGCTCGATATCGATCAATCCTCCGGTTCGCTCGATTCGATCGTTGAACTCATCGACGAAAGTGGCCAGATCATGGCTCTGAGCGATGATTCGCTGGCCGAATCGATCGCCGATCAAGCTCTGGGAAATCCGAACTACAATCCGGCGATCCGTGCCTTCCCAATGGATCAACTCGCTACCGAAGTTCAGAACTCCCAAGCCGCAGGATCCAACGTCGACTTCCAAGCGACCAACCCGCGCGATGCAGGCATGCGCATCGTATTGCCTGGAGTCGCCGGAACCTCGAACCTCTATTACGTCCGAGTCCGTTCGAGCAACAAACAACCCGGCGTCGCAACCGATCCGTTTGATACCACCTCGGGGATCACCATCGGTGCGTACAAACTCCACGTACGACTCCAAGAACGCCAAGAGATCGCCGGCTCGACGGTTCGCTATGCAGACCTTCGGTTTGCAACCAATGGCATCGAAATCTTCGGCAATACCATGCATTCGCCATTGGTCGGCGAGTTCGCTGAACCGGCTCTTGACCTAGGCAGCGCCTCATCGACAGCGATCGATGTAGGGAATGTCATGGTCAACGACCGAGCCGGTGTCTCGATCGCTGGAAATTTATCGACGGCAGCCGATGTCGACTGGTTCAATTTCTCGGTTGGGCGCGACGAAGACTCCATCCAACAACTGCCGGGCAACACGCCCAATACGGCATTGAGAGTCGACGCTCACGGATCGTTGATCTTCGATCTGGATTACTCCGACGGAACCGGACGTGCCAACACCCAGTTGTGGGTCTTTAGACGCGAAGCTGGCGGCAACATGACGCTGGTACTCACCGGCGATGACTCGAACATCCAAGACGACCAGCCTGCGATCCTCAAAGGAACCGATCAGACCGACCTGTCCCGAGGATCACTCGGCAAACGCGATGCATACATCGGACCTATCGAGTTGCCCCCAGGCGACTACGCGGTGGCCGTAACCAATAAAGCGGTCAGCTACTTTGGGCTCCGACAGTTCACCCAATCGGACCTCTCGGGCATTCCAGGCGCTCTCGAGATCCGACTCGAACCTCTCGATTCGGTAGCCCGCTTAGGCGAAGACCGATTCGAGCCACAACCGGTCCTGACGACCGCCAGTGGATCGCCTGAACTATTCAGGGGTGGACAAGTTCCCTTCACCCTTGCGGATGTAACGCTCTTCGTGGCGCGGACCGATACGGCAATCGATGCCGGTAAGGTCTCTTTCCTCAATCCGATGACCGGTGCGGTCGAAGCGCACATGAGCCGCGGTGGAAACTCCGAAGACATCTTCACCAACGGCTTCATCACGCGTGACATGGCCGTGTCGCCAGCCGGGACGGCCATGGGCTTCCGGATCCAAGACCCAGGTCCGATCACCGATACCAATGCGGGGCAATTCTTCGGCATCGATATCGGCGATACAGGACTTGCCATCCCCGGAGTTACCAACTCGGGAATCATCACCTGGGGACGATACTTCGATGCCAACGGAGCCCTCGATGTACGACAGTCCCAAGACGCCAACGGAAATGCGATCGGCGATGGAATGGTCTTCACGGCACTGACCTACACGAGCTTGGGTGCATCAGGCCGATCCAATTTCTTTGGTGTCGCCTCGCGTCGCTTGACTGGTAGTTTTAATCAAACTCCGAGCGCTCCTTTGCCAGTGGTTCGAAACATCATTTATCAATTGAATCCCGACACGGGAGCTGCGATCAATTGGCAAGGGTTACCGACTCGTACCGATACCGATTATGAGAACGGTGTCTACAACATGGGTACGACGGCCGGGACGAACATTCAGGAAGCTGGATCCTTCTTGCTCGCCACCGGAACCGTCAACGGTGTCACGACGCTGGGCAATCAGGTTTATGGGGTCACCAACCAGGGAGAGCTGGTCACTCCGGTGATTGTTGGTGTACCAGCCCTTCCGACCCGAGTGGTCATCAACGACCCGACCACTGGTAATCCGATCAATTTTACGGGGCTCTCTCGCGGCCCTGCCAACGTGGAAAATGGACTCTTCGCCGATGTCCTCTTCGGTGTATCGACCGCCGGAACTTTGTATGCCTTCAACACCGCCGGGGAACTACAACCGGTATTCCCGTTCGGTGCAAGCTCGATCGACTTAGGTGTCGCCTCGATCGCCGGCATCGACTTCAGTGCCTTGGATGCGAACCTTTGGCACGTGTCGACTCCCTCGGCCGATCCGGATTCGGCTTCGGCCGGTCACGGTCGAACCCAAACGTTCAATCGCTCGGGTTCCTCCCAAAGCGGTGGGAATAATACCCTGCGGTTTGCTTTCAACAACCCTGGAAACCGCTTCGGTATCGATAACTTCGCCAATACGGTCAACACCTATGCGATGCCAGGTGGAGCATCGGGGGCTTTCGAAAGCCGTCTACTCGACCTCAGTAGCTACTCATCGAGCGATCAGCCGGTGATGTATTTCAATTACAACCTCAGAACCGAGAACGCGACGGCCAACAACGACGGAAATATTTTTGGCGATGGTGGCAACAATCCATTCTTGGATTCGTTCCGGGTTTACGGGGCAGGCGAAGATGGACAATGGATCCTGCTGACAACCAATAACTCGGCAGGCTACGTCGATCAATCCTATGCCGACGGGGCGATTTTCCCTCCGTTTAGCGAATACGATGTGCCTCGCAACGGCAACCAAGACGCCTTCGGTCGCAGCTTTATCTCCTCGTCGGCCTTCGATAACCAAGGTTGGCGACAAGCGCGCGTCAACCTGGCCTCTCTAGCCGGAAAGCGAGACGTCAAGATCCGCTTCGAGTTCAACTCCGGCGGTGACTTCCGTACCAATGACCCCGAGCGCGGTGGAATCGAACTTTCTGCAATTCCAGGCGAAAGGATTTCCGACGGAGACGCGTTCACGGTCACCGCGCCAACCGGAACTGTAACCTTCGAATTCGAACTCGGGCTTGTCCTCAACGTCGGTAGCGGTCAGAGCTTCAGAGTCGGCGACCAACTCAAGATCGGCACCGACATCTATACCTTCGCGACCGCTGCAGGTCCGAACCTTATACCGTTTTCCAGCACCGATTCGCCTGCCGACATCGCTGCGTCCATCACGAATGTATTGACCGCCGCTGGTTATACCGTCGTGGCCAGCTCCGCATCGGGCAACGTGCTGAACATCACCGAACTCAACGGTGTACGACTGCCCGCGTCGGTCTTGCCAAGCGATTACGATCTGCTCGGACCTGACCGCGCGATGATCACCGGCAAACCCGGGGTCCAAGCAGGAAACGTTCCGGTCTTTATCGATAATTCCATGCCCGCCTTCGACAGTACCCCTCCAATAGCCCCGAACGTGCGGGATCAGATGATCATCGCCTTGGCCGGTGCCTTGAATGTCGCCGGACAGGAAAACAACCTCGATGTTTGGCGGTTCGATCGAGACACGATCAAGTTCTTTGGTACCGGTGTCTCGGTAGACGACCCAGGGGTCCTGCGCCTGAGCGGCTCGCGACTCGGAGATAGCTTCGGTCCTGTCGATACGAACTTCCCTGTCACCCAAGCAGCTCGTCGCGCTTTGAACAACGGAACAAGTCGCGGCATCCCTGCCGCACCGATGAGCGTAACGATCGATGACATCGTCATCAGCTTTGCCGAACGCGGTGAGATGGTCTCCAACGGCCAATCGTTGCAACCGATTTTCAACGACACGTTCCAGTACGAACTCTCCGGTGGTCCAGGGGGTGCAGGCGCTCCGGAAATCGAGACCGGTGCCTACCAACTCGAAATGCGAACCGCCCCGGACTACGGGAAAACCGAAGGCCAAAACTTGGCCATCGAACCGGTCCCCTTCGTGGGACCCAAAGGTCGGACCTTCGACACCAATGACCGCTTGGTCAAAGCCATGGCGATCGATACGACTGGTCTTGCCGGTCAAATCGGTGACGGTTACTCCTTTACCGTCAGCAATGGCATCAACGCCGTTACGTTCGAATTCAATGTGTTCACCACGGCCAACGTCAGCGATCCGGCATTCCGTCCGGACATTCCCGGACGAATCCGCATCCCCTTGGCTCCCAACGCGACGGACGTCCAAATCGCTTTCGCAGTTCGAAATGCCATCAACGATCCTGCCGTTCGTGCATTGCTCGGACTGACGGTCGAAAATACTGGCGATATGTTCGGTACGTCCCTTTACAACGCTGCCCACTCGACGACCCTGCAATTCAACGGCGCGGTCGCTTCGGATCTTTTCGGAAACTCCACCTTCGGATTCCGAGATGCCAACGGCAACCCAGTTCCTGTGGGCTTCAACACGATCAAGTACGGACAGGACACCCAGTGGGGCGAAGATTCCGGTGATGCGAACACCTTGCGAGACCAAGGACAACTCATCATCTCGGGCGTCGGTGTATCGCGATCCTCCCAGTACGGCATCAACCTGATCCCAGCTCCTCGGGATCTGAGCGATCGATTCATCAACATGGATCAGATCTCCACGCAGCCGATCCAGTCGCGACAAGTTCCGATCTCTACCGAGGCGGGGAACCGACCTTATCCGGGATCGGTTCGCAACATGATCACCCTGAACAATAGCCAGTTGGCTCCAGGTGCGGTCATCGTCAACAATATCCTTGCCGGAAATTCCAACGGCGGTATCCGAGTCGGTGGCGATACAGCCTTCGTGAACCAAGCCAGTTCGCCGGTAAGCGTCACGAGGATCGTCAACAATACGATCTACGGATTGAACGCGGGAGCCAACCAGTCGGGGATCGAGGTCGAGGCCAACACAAGTCCGACCATCCTGAGCAACATCCTGGCCAATCTGGCTCGTGGGATCAACGTTGCCAATGACCCTGCACTTTTGAACTCGATCGTCATCGGTGCGAACCTCTATCAGGGCAACGCGGCAAACATCCTGCCTGCGTCCCTCAATGGATCTCAGTCGTTCCCGATCACCTTAACGGCCTCCGAACCGCTCTTTACCGACCCGACCCGAGATCGTTTCTACCTGCGAGCGTTCTCTCGAGCCATCGATTCGTCGATCGCCTCGCTCGAAGACCGAAACTTGCTCGACCAAGTCCGTTCGGCCGTCGGTCTGCCAACGAGCCCGATCATCGCTCCTGAATTCGATGCCTACGGCTTGCTCCGTAGCGACGATCCGTCGGTGAGCACCCCAGGTGGCCTAGGCTCGAATGTCTTTGCCGACCGAGGTGCCCTCGATCGCGTCGATCTCGATGGACCTGTGGCAATCCTCCAGAGACCTCTAGACAATGACTCCGCAGGGGTCGACCTGGACGGTTCGAATACGTATGTGCAACTTAAGGCCGGCAATATCGACTACTTCGAAATCCTCATCGATGAACGCCAAGGAACCGGTCCGGATCCATTGACAATCACCCAGGACAACGTCGTTCTGACCGAGAACGGTCGAATGCTCAGCCCCGGCGTCGATTACGTCTTTGGCTATAGCTTCAACAGCCGCACGATCCGCTTGACACCTTTGGCTGGTTTCTGGCGCCAAGACAGCGTCTACGAACTGACCTTAATCAACAAGCCGACGGTTCGTGTCATCGCCCCAGACGACGCGGCCAATCGTATCGATGGCGATCGCTTCACCGTTTCGCTTGCAAGCGGTGGTACTCGTTCCCTGGAACTCGATAGCGGATTCGTCCTGACGGTTCCAGCCGGCGGTGTGAGCGATGGCCAAACCTTCACCTACACCCCTGTCGGCGGTGAGACGATCCGTTTCGAATTCAACCTCGCAGGCAACGCGCAAACGATTTTCGCCTCGAAGGTCATCACGTTCTTGGCCACCGACACTCCGGATCAACTCGCCGCCAAGATCGCAGCCGTTGTCAATCCGCTGATCCGTCAAAACGGATGGCCTGTTCAAGCCATCCCCGGTGGACGAGTCGTCGTCGGGGGTAACGTCGGCGATACGATGAATGTATCGAACTCCTCGCTGGTCCTTTCAGGTACCCCCGGTGTTGCTGCCGGTGCGATCCCTGTGAAGTTCCTTCCAGTGGCCGGTTTCGATGCGATCGCGATGTCCACGGCATTGACCCAAGCCCTCAACCAAGTCGGTTCGGGCGTAAAGGCCTACTCGCTTGCCAACGGATTGATTTTCGTCGAAGGGGTCAACTCGATCACGGGCATGGCCGCCTCGCTCTCGATCCCTGCGATCCAAGACTTGGCCGGGAACAACCTCCAAGCCAACCGAGCAAACTCGCTGACCCAGTTTACGATCCTCATGCCAGAAGTCTCTGTCGACTACGGCGATGCGGTTCAACGACCCGGAACCGGTTCAAACAGCAGCACGCTGCTGGCCGATAACGGCGTTCGACACGGGCTTTATCCCGACGATGCAGACCTGTTGGTCCTAGGAGTCTACGCCGACGGCGAAATCGATGGCCAACCCTCCCCTGCAGCCGATGCCGATGACTTCGATTCGGCAATCGACTTCGGGACCCTCGGGAACTTCCTGAGCATTTCCTCAAAAGGCCCCGCTCGACTGATCGCCTCGGCGTTCGATCCGACCATGGTCGGCAAGTCGCTGACGATCTCCGATACGGTCTCCAAGTCGGTCACTTACGAGTTCACCGACGGTGCACCCGCTTTGATCCCCGGTGCCCGTGCCGTCGACCTTAACGGTGCAGTTACCGCTGCAGATGTCGCTTCGAGGTTGCAAGCGGTCGTTCTGGCCTCGATCCTCGATGGCAGCATCACCGGCATTCACGCAAATGTCACCGGTGATGTCCTCTCACTCGGCGGAACCAGCGGCCATCGATTCGATTTGACGAACGCACTTGGCGCTGTGGCTCGAGTTCAATCCGGGACCAACGAAGTCCTCGTGCAATCGAACCTCACAGGCCTCGCGGCCGGCAACACGATGTTCTTGTCCGATGGCTTTGGGAATTCCGTAGGCTTCCAAGTCATCGATACCGACCCACTGGCCACACCGACGGTGCTCGGAGTCGGTAACGTTGCCGTCTCGGTCAACCTCGCGACGGTCACCCCGAACAGTTTCGCGACGGCACTTGCCGCTGCGATCAATAAAGCGATCAACGATTCGAAGCTCAAGCTTCCTACCGTAAGTGTGGTGAACAATGCACTGACGGTCTCGGCCGACGATGAAGACGGCGTAGAGTTCGGTAGCTGGTTCAACTCGCAATCCCTGTCGACCCCCGTGAGCATCACCGCTTCGACCAGCGGGTTCATCGACGCTTGGTTCGACTGGAACCAAGACAACGATTTCGAAGATCCAGGCGAACGGATCCTGAGTGCTCAACCGGTGATCGCAGGTTCGAACACCTTCTACGTCACGACCCCAGCGAGCGCTGCGATCGGCTTTACGACCGCAAGGTTCCGGATCAGCAGCACAGGTGGACTCTTTACCTACGGATTGGGAATCGGCGGCGAAGTCGAAGACCATCTGATCGAGGTCCTTGCCGGTTCCCCGCCGGTGGCCAATGCCGACACCTTCATTGTTGCAGAAGACAATGTCCTGATCATCCCAGCCGCAGGCGTTTTGACCAACGACACCGATGTCGATAGCCAGCCGATTCGCGTGTTTGACTCGGACCTCACCCAACCCGGTGTCCAGCCAGTCCGTGGCCCAGAGCATGGGTACCTGACGCTTTCGGCCGACGGCTCCTTTGTGTATCTACCGAAACAAGACTTCTTCGGAACCGATACCTTCGTCTACCTAGCTACCGATCCTCGCATGACCAGCAACAGGGCTGCAACCGTGACGATCACCGTCACGCCGGTCAACGATGCACCGGTCGCCGTCGACGATGTGGAAACCATCAACGAAGATCAGACCATCACTTGGGATGGATCGCTCTTTACCGCCAACGATCGGACCCAACCGGATCGTCCAACCGGAACCGACGGGGATATCTACGATACCAACGAGTCGGGGCAAACCCTCCGAATCGTCGATGCCGAACTCGTCACGGACCGCGGCCTGGGTGAAACGTTGACCCTCCTCAACAATCAGATCACCTATACTCCTCCGACCGACTACAACAACCTGATCAACGGACCGGTACTGGTCCGTATCCTGATCGAGGATTCCGGTGTTGCCGGTGGCGACGAACAACCCAAGCGTCCAGGAATGGACGATATGCCTCCGACCTTGATCTACAGCACCCTGACGATCAACGTCAACGATGTGAACGATCCGCCATTGTTCAACATCCCTCGCCCGACGCAAACGCCCCTTGAGGATGCAAGCGTCAGCGCACCTGGATTCTTGAACCTGATTTTCCCAGGCAAGTCCACCACCGACGATGAGCTGGGGCTTGTCGCGGGAATTGATCCGCAAAGCGTCTCGTTCGAAGTCACCGCGTTGGATCCAACGCGATTTACTTCCGACGGCCAACCGGCGATCACTCCCGACGGAACCTTGACCTACACCCTCAATACCGATGTCAACGCGTTGAACTCGTCGCCGATCTTGGTCGAAGTCATCGCGATCGATAATGGCAACGCCGCTGGCTCGCGTCCTGGACGTCCAGATGACAATCGCTCGGTACCCAGGACCTTCACGATCCTGCCGGTCGAGGTCAACGATGCTCCGCTCTTTACGATTCCTAATGCGGTGATCAACATCCAAGAGGACCTCGAGGTCTCGCCGGTCGTTAGCTTCGTAACGAATATCGTCGCCGGTCCGCCGACGGCGACCGATGAACTGGGATTGAATCCACCAACTCCTGGGCAGACCGTTTCGTTCGAAGTCACCGCGTTGGACCCAACTCGATTCAATGGATTGGCCGGACAACCTCGCATCAACCCAGCCGGTCAGTTGACCTATGACCTCGCTCCCGATGTCAATCTCCTGAACTCCGGACCGATCCTCGTCCGCGTCGTAGCCGTCGACAATGGTCCTGCGGCAGGCGACCGAGCCGGTATACCTGACGTCAACCGCTCGATCGAGCAAACATTCACGATCCGAGTTCAAGACGTCAACGACGCTCCAGGATTCAGTATTCCAAGTCCGATCATCTCGATCCAAGAAGATCTCGAAAGCTCTCCGCTGCCAGGCTTCTTGACCAATATCGTCGCTGGACCTCCAACAGCCACCGATGAAATCGGACCTCCGGGACAAGCCGTCAGCTTCATCGTAAGAGCGCTCGATCCAACACGATTTAGCGTTCAACCCCAGATCACTGCCGACGGAACGCTCTCCTACGACCTAGCTCCCAACGTCAACCTGATCAACTCCGGACCGATCTTGGTCGAAGTCATCGCCCAAGACGATGGGCCCGCGACCGGTTCTCGCCCAGGTATCCCCGACGTACATCGCTCTGCCCCTCAGACCTTCACCATCAGCGTCCAAGACGTCAACGATGCGCCGGAGTTCAGCGTCCCGAACTCGACGATCACCATCAACGAAGATCTTGAAAATTCACCACTGAGTGGTTTCCTTGCTGGAATCCAACCAGGGCCTAGCTCCGCAGTCGATGAACTCGCCTCGCAAACCGTTTCCTTCACGGTAAGCGCTGTCGATCCAACACGATTCAATGGCTTGGCTGGACAACCACAAATCAGCCCAACCGGAGTACTGACCTACGATCTTGCTCCGGATGTCAACGTCGTTAACTCCGGGCCGATCTTGATCAGAGTCCGTGCGGTAGACAACGGACCTGCTCCAGGCTCTCGTCCCGGAATCCCCGATGTGAACTCATCGGCGGAAATCACCGTGACATTGCTGGTCAATGCGGTCAACGACGCTCCGTTGTTTACGATCCCCAATCCGATCATCAGCATCGATGAGGACCTCGAAAATTCACCGATTGTGAATTTTGCGACCAACATCACCGCAGGTCCCCTGACGGCGATCGATGAACTAGGACTCGTTGCGGGTGTCCCTGCACAGACCCTTCAGTTTGACGTCCAAGCCATCGACACGAGCAAATTCAACGGGCTTGCCGGTCAGCCTCGCATCTCGCCGACGGGTACATTGACTTATGACCTTGCTCCGGATGTCAACATCCTCAACTCCGGACCGATTTTGGTACGCGTCAGCCTGTTCGATGATGGGTCGAATACATCGCCAAACGTCAACCGTTCGACAACCCAGACCTTCACCATTCGGGTCAGGGAGATCAACGATCCACCGATCTTCGATATGGCCTTCAATACGTTCAACATGAGGGAAGACGATGGGTTCCTAACTCTTCCGGGCTTCATCACGAACCTCGGCCCAGGCCCATTGACCGCGACGGACGAATCGAACCAAACGACCACGATCATCGCTGTGGCTGTCGATCCGACCGCCTTTACCATCCAGCCTTTGGTAACGGGCACCGGGGATCTGACATTCCAATTGGCCCCGGACGTCAATAGCTTGTTCAAGGACACGCGAATCCGATTGGTCGCCACCGACAATGGGGTTCCGTCCGAGAGCACCGAAAAACTCTTGACCCTCAATGTGGCTGATATCAACGACGAGCCTCAGTACACCATTCCCACGACGCTCGTTTCGGTCCTGGAAGACAACGAATCGGTCACCGGAGTGACTCCCACTCGCATCGTCAGTTTTGCAACCAACGTGCGACCTGGACCTGCGACGGCCATCGACGAGGTGTCCCAAACGTTGACATTCAACGTGACGTTCAACTCCAATACAGGGCTGTTCAGCACCCAACCGCAAATCTCCTCGACCGGTGAGTTGACCTTCGTGACGGCTCCGAACCAAAACGGGACGGCCATCATCATCGTCAACTTGGTCGACAACGGTCGCACCGGTCCGTTCCCCAACGACAACATCGGCCCGAATGCGACGTTCTCGATCATCGTTCGACCGGTCAATGACGCTCCGGAATTCACGATTCCGACGTCGACGACGGCCGACGAAGACCAAGGTGTCGTATCGGTTCCTGGTTTTGCAACGGGTATCCGTCCAGGTCCAATCACCGCAGCCGATGAATCCAACCAAGAATTGTCGTTCGAAGTCGTCGCCTTTGACCCCACTGCGTTTGTGGTGCAACCCACCATTGGAGTCGATGGTACCTTGGTCTACCAAACGGCCAGGGACATCAACAGCAATTCGGGTAAGGATACTCGGGTTCGAGTGACCTTGAGGGACAACGGCCCGACGGCTCCGCCCCCGAACACCAATGTCTCGGTCCAAAGTGTTTTCACGATCAACATCGTTCCTGTAAACGATCCGCCGATCTCGGCCGGTTATCTGACAACCACCTCCGAAGACACCCGAGTCACGGTCCAAACCGCGGACGTTCTAGCGAACGATTTGCCTGGTCCTGCCGACGAAGTCGCCGAAGGCCAAACCATTCGTATGACCAATATCGAACAACTTACCTCCAGAGGTGGTGTTGTCCTGCCGGTCTTTAGCAACGGTCGCATCGTTCGATTCGATTACATTCCACCATTGAACTTCGTCGGCCAAGACTTCATCCGCTACGTCGTTACCGACGATGCGACTTACAAGCCTGGTCAGCAAAGCGCCACTGGTACGATCACCATGAGCGTCGGAGCGATCAACGATCCACCTCAGTTCACCGCTGGTGGCAACCTGACGGTCCTCGAGGATTCCGCTGCGTACTTGGCTCCTTGGGCCACGAATATCTTGGCAGGCCCACCGGCTGCGACCGATGAAAACACCGGCCCGAATGCCCAAACCGTCTCCTTTGAGGTAACCACCAACAACGATGCGATGTTCTCAGTCCGTCCGGCAGTCAACGCAGCCGGTCAACTGAGCTTCACCCTGGCCAAAGATGCCAACGGTGCGGTGAGCATCGTGGTTGTCGCTGTCGATAGTGGTCCATCGGCTCCTCCGCCGAACAACAACCGCTCCCCAGCGGCTACCTTCACCCTGACGGTCACACCGGTCAACGATCCACCAGGATTCAACACCACCAGGAACCTTACCGTCGACGAAGACTCCGGTGCATTTACCGGTATCATCCTTGCCGATATCGTTCCGGCCGAAGGAATGAACAGCAACCCTCCGACGGCTCTCGACGAGGCGAACCAAACCGTCACGATCTCGGCAACAGCCGATCGTCCGGCTCTGTTTACCTCGCAACCGACGATCGATGCCAACGGGGTGCTGCGGTTCACGCCGGCTCCGAACGCATCAGGTGTTGCAATCGTTTCGGTGATCGCCACGGATAATGGCCCTAGCACGCCTCCGAACATCAATCGTTCGCAGGCCAAGACGTTCTCGATAACGATCAATCCAGTCAACGATGCACCGATCGCTCTGGACAATAGCTACAGCACCGACGAGCAAACCATCCTCAACGTGACGGCTCCAGGTGTTCTTGCAAACGATACCGACCCAGATCTTCCGAACGATACCTTGAGCGTTGCGTCGTTCCAATCCAGCTCGCAATTCGGAGCCGCGGTGACGGTTCGCAACGACGGATCGGTCATCTACAATCCGACGGTCTCGGCGGTTCTGCGTGCGATGGTCGACGGACAGAGCCTTGTCGATACGTTCACCTACCGTGCCCGAGATGCTGCAGGGTTGCTCAGCAACGTCGCGACCGTCTCGATCACCGTCGCCGGTATCAATGACGCCCCTGTTGCCAACAATGACACGTTCACCGTGCCATTCAACGTCTCGGAACTCCTCCCTGTCCTGGCAAACGATACCGATGTCGATACGCCATTGGATATCGGATCGATCGAAATCGGACGACTTCCCGTCAACGGAACCGTCGCCCCGACGTCCTCAGGGACTATCCGCTATACCCCCAACACCGGTTTCCGCGGACAAGACACCTTCACCTACCGCGTTCGCGATTCGCTTGGGAAGTACTCCCAAGAAGCGACCGTCACTGTGAACGTCAACACCGCACCGGTGGCCATCGCGGATTCTGCGATCACCAAACGCGATACCCAGATCGTTATCGATGTTCTTGCCAACGATTTCGACACCGATGGCACGATCAACCGCAGCACGGTCAACATCGTCACTCCTCCGAACTTCGGTACCGCTGTGGCGCAGAGCGATGGACGAATCCTGTTTATCCCACAAGCTGGATTCACAGGGACTGCTACCTTCGCTTACGCCGTCTCGGACAACGATGGGCTCTCGAGCAACATCGCCAACGTAACGGTCCAAGTCGTAGCGTCGCTCTATCAGAATCCCACCAACAGGTTCGACGTCAACAACGATTCGTTCGTATCCCCGATCGATGTGTTGATGGTGATCAACCTGCTGAACTCCCAAGGTGCGTCGATTCCCGTCGAGCAACTTCCACCTCCGCCACCGTTCTACGACGTCAACGGAAATGGTTTCATCGATGCGACCGACGTGCTTAGCCTAATCGACTTCATCAACTCCTCGGGCAATAGCGGATCTGGAGAAGGCCCAGATGAGGCCTTGAACTCCACGAGCCGTTTGGCGATCGGACTCCTTGCTGCCCCAGAACCTCGTGTGGTCGAACAAGCGGTCTTGTTCAATACCGCCGGGAACCAAGCGAACGCTTGGGCAGCCATGACCCGTGAACCGGACTTCTACGGCCCGGCGATCTTCCCGATCGAAAGTCAGGAAGATGAGTCGTTGGAATTCTGGGCGAGCCTTGCCGATCGCCAATCGGATAAGGAACCATCGTCGGACATCGATGAGGAATTCCTCAAAGGCACCTGGATGTAGAATTCGGTGCATGATTTTGTACATGATCTTCGTCGTGCTCGTGCTCAGTCCGCCTTGGCGGACGGTGCTCGTGCTCGTAATCGAAAGATGAATAGCACTCGCTCGAATTGCCTCGAGCACGATTTGCTCGCTCCTTGCCAGTTAAACAGCCTCCCTCTTTCCAATCATCCGATCGAAAAGAGGGGAAGCCATCAAGGTCGTTACGATGGCCATGATGACAAGGCACGCGAAAAGCTCAGGCGAGATAATGCCCCGCTCGAGCCCCTTGTTGATGATGATCAGCTCCATGAGTCCCCTGGCATTCATCAGCACACCGATCCCCATCGCATCGCGAAGGCTCAAACCCGAAAGCCTCGCCGCCAGAGTGCATGCAGCCCACTTGCCCAGGATGGCCGCGATGAGGATCGCCAAGCAGGCCCCCAGGAGCCACCAGGCGTTGAGCAAGCCTATCCGAGTGTTGAGCCCTGAATAGGTAAAAAACAACGGCAAGAGCAACGCCACGGTCAACGGCTGGATCTTCTCGACAACCCCCGAGTGGACTTCCCCTCGCGGGATCGCTGTCCCCATGAGAAACGCGCCGAAAACAGCGTGAAGATGGATCGAGTCGGTAAACCACGCCCCCAAGGCCATGAGGATCAAGGCCAGGACCAATCCCGACTCGCTGAGTTTGCCTTCTGAGTCCAAAAAGAACCGTTCAAGCCGCCCGAGCGTTGGACGAACGATCGTCGTCACGAACATTGCAAACGCCAGCCCCCCCCCGATGCTCCGGATGGCTTGAGACGGATCGCTGTCAAAACTTGCCAAAACCATGGCCAACAAACACCACGCGACAGCATCGTCGATCGCACCGGCACCAATCGCTACCGTTCCCATCAACGTCCCATGAAGACCCTTGAAATGGATGATCCGAGCCAGCATGGGAAAGGCCGTAATGCACATCGAGGCTCCCAGAAATAGCATCGCCTCGGTAGCCGTTGTCCGTTCGGGAAACAATCCACCCCAGGAATGAAACCAATAACCCAGGCCAGCCCCGAGTGCGAAAGGAGCAATCATCCCCGCACTCGATACGGCCAGTGAGCTCTTGAAGTGCTTGCGGACGATGTCGACCCGGAATTCCAAGCCGACGATGAACATGTAGAGCGCAAGTCCCAGTTGCGAGGCCGGAAACAAGTACGACGAAGTGTCGCGAGTCGATTGCTTGGGATCCCATGGAAACAGCGATTGCTGCCATTCAGGGGCCAGGAACCCGAAGAGTGAGGGTCCCAAAAGCACCCCTGCGATCATCTCGGCAACGACCTGAGGCTGTCCGAGCCGTTTGGCAAGTACCCCAACGATGCGGCAGAAACCCAGGATGATGGCGATTTGCAGGAAGAATTGGACGGCAAGTTGGAGGTTACTCATCCTTTTTATTGTACAAACAATAGTTGTTTGAACAACATTACCAAGCATCAGCCCAGCGACTATTTTCCGGGCCCTGCCCAACTTTCAAACGCCAGTGTGCCTAAATCTCCCGCACACTGCCAATCGCTCCCCAACATGCGTTTGGGACCTCAATGGGACCTCAAAAGATCATCTGGAAAATCCAGAACCTAGTTCGCCCCACAAGGGGGGTGCAATTCCCACTGTTTTTATTTTGTTCGAAGGTTCACAAAAGACTTCTTGTTTGGCACGCAAAACGCATTACTTGCAGTCCTGAGTCGCGCTTGCCCTGGCAAGCAAACCACAAACTACGAGGATTCTGAGTCATGCACTACCCCCTTGAATCACAGCTTCCATCGCATCGCCCTATCTTCCGCGGAGTTTCCAACGCCCTGCTGCTTTCTTATCTTGCCGTCATCGGTGCGATTTCTTTTTACGACATGATTCTCACGGTCCGCTATGCCGAGAGTCTCAAGCAACTCGAAATGAACCCCGTCGGAAGATGGCTCATGCAATTGGATCACATCCCCAAAAACAGCATCCCAGACGTGTCGCTGTTTTTGCTTGCCAAAGCGTTCGGGACTGCGATTGTTCTCTTGGTGATCTTCTGGATCACCCGACGCCGAGCCCGGCTCGGGCACCCTATCGGGATGGGGGTTAGCCTGTGCCAAATCCTGCTTGCCGTCTACCTATGCTACGGGTCGCTCGAGTAACCAACAGGTCGCACTGTCCGTCCGATGTTCGCGCATCGCATCGGATTTCCTCGTACTCGTACTCCGCGCCAGCAGTACTCGTACTCGTACTCGAAGATACGCCATCGAGTACGATAAAAGCCAAGACAGCGCAACTTCAAAACGCTACGGCGGACTGAGCACGAGCACGATGGGATGCCTCGACACGCCCGTCGGGAAAGCCTCAGAAACTCACCGCAAAGACGCCAAGTACGCCAAGTCAAAGAGCGACCGACCGGCCACTTCAGCGCATCGTTTTGTTCTGGCTGTTTTTCGTGCTCGTGCACCGTCCGCCACGGCTTTGAAGTTGCGCTATTCGCATGTTTCGGAGTTTCAATCGATGTTTTCCCTGGCTTTTCGTACTCGTACTCCGCGCCAGCAGTACTCGTACTCGTACTCGAAGATACGCCATCGAGTACGATAAAAGCCAAGACAGCGCAACTTCAAAACGCTACGGCGGACTGAGCACGAGCACGATGGGATG
>Ga0315904_10002088_pt1 | contig 31150 bp, 28 predicted proteins | sample LakEriMetagenome_6_FD_203529 | JGI IMG/M metagenome (GOLD analysis project Ga0315904, IMG submission 203529) | Freshwater fungal communities from buoy surface, Lake Erie, Ohio, United States - Buoy 12 MA120 | ecosystem: Environmental > Aquatic > Freshwater > Lake | place: USA: Lake Erie, Ohio...
CGAGAGTACAGACTGGGACGACTGGTTAGCCTGAGCCAGCATAGACGTTCCTGCCTGCATCATGATGTTGTTGCGGGTGAACTCAACCATCTCCTTGGACATATCCGCATCACGAATCGCAGACTCGGAAGACCGGATGTTCTCCTCAGAGACAGACAGCGAGTTCACGGTTGTCTCAAGCGTGTACTTCTGAGTAGCACCCAGAGCAGCACGCTCGGTCGAAACCGCCGTGATCGCAGTATCGAGCGCCGTTATCGCAAGAGCAGCTCCAGCTGCCGTCGTAAGGTCACCTGTAGCTACACCAAGAGTAGTAGCGTCTGTGTTAGCAATTGTCACCGCAACAGTGTCGCCCGACTCTTCGCCAATCTGCAGATCCTGCGCAGTGAAGCTACCATCAAGCAGTGCCTTGCCATTGAAGCGCGTGTTGGTCGAGATACGGGTGATCGAGTCCGCAGCAGCATCGTAAGCAGCCTGATCCGCAGCCAAGTCATCGGCGCTATTGACACCTTCGTTGGCAGCGTGAACCGAGAGAGTACGCATCTGGCGAAGGAGGCTATGCACCTCGTTCAGAGCGCCTTCCGCAGTCTTGATCAGATTGATACCGTCGTTTGTGTTCTTGATCGCCTGGCTCATACCATCCGCTTTGGAGCGCATCTGCTCCGAGATCACCAGACCGGCGGGCGAGTCGGCGGCACTGTTGACTTGAAGTCCGCTCGATAAACGCTGAATTGACTGATTCAGACCCTTGCTGGTCTGACCGAGATTGCGCTGTGCATTTAGAGCAGCAGCATTGAAGTTAACAACCATTGACATTTTATAGATCCTCCGTGAATTACCGGTAGCTTCTCTGTCTCAAAAACAGATCATTCTCCGGGTGGCTTCCTGCCAAGACTCTGTGATTCTTCTTATTTTCTACAGTTTCTCACAACGTCTGAGTATGTTTTCGACAAATCGGAAAGCATTCTGGAGGGTGTTTTAACAAAAAGAGCTAAAACCTAGTATTACCTGCAGGTTTTCAGGATAGAGGGAGGCGCTTTTTGAGCCGCACGAGGGTATTTCCCTCACCAATGAGGTACTCAACGCTGTCCGTGAGGGCTTCCATGAGCGCACGCCCACGGCCTCCTTCGGCGCTCGGGTCGGGCATGGCGGCGGGATCTGTGGGCAAAGTCCCCTCACCTGAGTTGCTCACTTCGATAATTAAGAACTCGTAGTCTTGCAAACAGCGCAGAGTCAGCATTCCTCGTTGGCCCCCGTGCTCCACCGCATTGTTGCACGCCTCGCCCACCGCTAGCCGCAGAGCCTCACGCTCCGCTTCCGGAAAACGCAGCTTCCGCGCCACGGAGACCACCGCCTCCCGCGCCACACTGACAAAAGCACTGTCCGTGGGCAAGCGAAGGCGCAAGAGCTGCTCGGTCATTCGTCGGCGATCTTCGTCTCTTGCCCCGCATCGAGCAAGATGGCGACCAGCATATCGCTCATCACGTTCACGCCGGAGCGGGCGCGGGCGATGATCCAGTCCACGGGGATCAACAGTGGCAGCGCGACGGCAATCGTCTCGGCGGAGAGCCCGGCGGTCGAGAGCACGAGCGGCAGGACGATCAAGCCCGCCTCCGGGATTCCCGCGATCCCCGCGCCCGCCATGATCGAGGCAAGCACGACCTGAAACTGCGCCCCGAGTGAGAGATTATTGCCTAGCGCTTGCGCCAGAAACAGTGCCGCCATCGCCTCGTAGAGCGTGATGCCATCGTTGTTGAGGTTGGTGCCCACGCAGGCTGCCAGGCGCGCCGACGATGTCGAGACGCCCATCTTCTCCAAACACTTGAGTGTGATCGGCACCGATGCCAGGCTGGAGTTGGTGGAGAGCCCGGTGAGAATAGCATCGGCGCCGTTTCCCAGATAGTTTTTAGGGGATTTCTTGCCCCAGAGCCAGGCGATAGCCGGGTAGTAGATCAGGCTATGGATCGCCAGCCCCGAGAGCGCAACCAGCAAGAAGACCCAGAGCAGGGCAAAGACCCCCAGCCCCGATGCTCCTACGACTTTGGCGACTGTCCCAAAAACGGCGTAGGGAATGGTCTTGACGATCCACTCCAGCATCACCAGCAGCACCTGATAGCAGGCGGCGATAAAGCTCTCCACCGTGCGAATGCTCGTCTCCCCGTGTGCCTCTTGTTCGGAGCGCACCCGCCGGATCGCTGCCCCCATCAGAAGGGCCATGAGCACCACGGAGATCAGATTGTTGTAAACAAAGGGGCGCACCAGCGACGAGGGAATGTAGTAGGCGACATTGGGCAAGACTTCCAGCGTGGCCCCTGGCGCTTCCGGGTCGTCCGCCTTCTTCGCCTCGGGGGCTTTGGCATGTGTCTGGGCGATCAGCGCTTCGAGCTTTCCTTGCCAGAGCTTGCCCGGCTGAAAGACATTGAGCAGTGTCAGGCCGATTACCATCGCCACCGAGACATTGACCAGGCAGATCAGCATCAGCCGCCCGAACTTGCGTCCCTCGATCCGTGTCTTGACAAAGGCATCCAGAACCGCAAAAAAAACCAGTGGCACCGCCAGCGCTCGAAGCGCCTTGATCGAGAGAATCCCAATCGCCCCCAGAGTCTCGGTCAGGGTGCCCTTGCCCACAATCGCTCCCAGCACGACACCAAGAGCAACCCCGATCAGCACTTGCAGCGCCAGCGGTACGCGTTTCATGTCTCTCTCTTTCGAGGACTTCTCTCCGAAATCCTCTAGTGGTTCCCCTCGACAATCTTTGTGAAAAATGGTACAAATAGAGATCAGCATGCAAGGAGTCACCGCGATCTTTCTTAAGGAAGTCCGAACGGAGTGGCGCACACGGGTCGCGCTCTCGGGGGTTGGGCTTTTCGTGGTCGGCTCGCTGATGCTCCTGGGGCTTGGCCTTAAGGACAAGCTTAGCCCCAGTGGCGATGTCCAAGGCCCCTTGATCTGGATTCTGGCGCTTTTTACAGCGGCCACGGGCTTGGGGCGAGCCTTTATTCAAGAAGAAGAGCGCGCCACGGCGATGGCTCTGCGGCTCCACGCGCGCCCACAGGATGTCTGGCTGGGAAAATTTGCCTTCAACACGGTTCTGATGCTAGTGCTCAATGCCCTAACCGCTCCCGTCATTTTCTCGATGCTGCCGGTCAACCAGGTGAACGTTGGGGTCGTCAGTTTCGTATTAGGAGTGGGAAGCCTCGCGATTGCGGCGATCTTTACCATGATGGCGGCTCTGGTGGCGCAGACCACGGCGAGAGGCGGCCTGCTCGCGGCTCTGGCGTTTCCGCTCTTGGTGCCGGTCTTTCAGGCGGGCCTCAACGGAACCAAAGCGGCGCTGGGGATCGGGATGCAAGGGACGACAAAGACAGTCTGGCAAGTGGCGGCGGGCGATATGCTCATGTTAGGGCTCTACAGTGCGGTTGCTATTGTCCTCTCGCTCTGGCTCTTTGACTTTGTCTGGAACGACTAAATGAAAAATGGGATAAAAATTGGGATCGGGGTCTGGATGGTACTGGGGCTAGCAGATGTCTTCCTCAAGCTCCCCGCCGCCGTCGGCTTTGCCAACCCCGAGCTGGCACGCATTGTCGCGCTTCATCTGCCCTGTGCCTATGTGGCAGTCGTTGCGGCATGGATATCGGGCTGGCAGGGATGGAAGTACCTCCAGAAGCGCGAGCTACTCGACGACTCCAAAGCGGCATCGGCGGCGGGGCTCGCCCTTCTCTTTTGCTGTCTCACCACCGCAACAGGCTCGATCTTTGCCCATGTCCAGTGGGGCGAGTTCTGGAACTGGGACCCACGTGAGACCAGTGTCTTTTTGCTACTGCTACTCTACTGCGCCTATTTTGTACTCCGTGGCAGTATCGAAGACAGGGAGAAGCGCGCGGCGATCTGCGCGGTCTTTGGTATCTTTGTTGCCGTGATGACACCTCTGTTGGGCTATGTTATCCCGAAGTATCTCCCCTCGCTGCACCCCAAGAACGCGGCGTTTAGCCCAAGCTACCGGATGGCGATCTATGTGGCGATTCTCCCCCCGCTGCTCGGGATGATGTTTTGGATTCAGAATATTGCCGTGCGCCTAGATCGTGCGCGGCTGACTCTGGAGGAGGTAGACTGTTAGCATCATGAATATGGCCTTTCTACTACTGGTAGCCGTCGTGATCTGGCTGGGGATTTTCACCTTTGTCTGGACACTCGACAAAAAAGCGACCGCACTGGAAAAACGGGCGGCGCGGCTGGAGAATAAACAATGAAGATGAAACCGGGAACGGCCCTCTCCGCGATCCTTATCATGGCAGCGCTTGCCTATGGGGCCGGACAGTTCGTCACCAACCTCACGCCCTATGTTTCGTTTAAAGAGGCCAAGGCGAGTCAGGGACGTGTCTTTCAGATCATGGGGCCACTGGATCGCTCCCAGCCGATTGAGTTTAATGGCACCCTAAACTTTACCATCAAAGAAGAAAAAACCGGGGAGACGATCCCGGTGCGTTTCAAAAAATCCAAGCCCGCCAGCTTCGACCAAGCCACTCAGGTCACGGCGATTGGAAGCTGGAACGGAGAGTACTTCGAGGCGCGTAAGCTGCTGGTCAAGTGCCCCAGCAAGTATCAAGAGGAAGTCAAGGCGGATTAATCATGCCCTTAGGATATACACTACTCTGGTTGGCACTGGCAGCGACCGTGATCGCCAATGTGCTTTTTGTACTCTGCGGCAAGGCGGAGAAAGACGGACTTTGCCTCTGGGCCAAGCGCTTTGTGGCGCTGGCGACGACAAGTGTGATTGGGGCGTGTGCCTACCTGGCCTATCTGATTGCCACACACCAGTTCCAGGTTCACTATGTCGCCGAGTACACCTCAAGACGGACGAAGCTCTGGTACCTCATGGCTGCCTTCTGGGGCGGTCAAGAGGGCTCCATGCTCCTCTGGGCGTTCTGGACTGCCGTCCTTGGGTTCTGGCTAGCCTATAGAGGCGGCAAGAACAGCGCCAAGGCGTGGCCGATCTTTGGCATTGCGCAGGTGTATCTACTGAGCATCCTGCTGGTCAAGTGCCCCTTCGCGGTTCCGCCAGGCCCCATTCCCGCCGATGGCCGTGGCCTGAACCCGTCGCTGGAGAACTACTGGATGGTGATCCATCCCCCCATTCTCTTTCTGGGCTTTGCCTCCACCCTGCTTCCCTCGGTCTGGGCGATCTACGGCCTGCTCCATAAAGACTGGGATGGCTGGGCAAAGGCCGCTCTCCCGTGGACTCTCTTCTCGTTTGCAACCCTGGGCTTTGGGCTGAGTCTTGGCGGCTACTGGGCCTACGAAACCTTGGGCTGGGGCGGCTTCTGGGCCTGGGATCCGGTTGAGAACACGTCGCTGGTTCCCTGGCTGATCCTGACCTCACTGCTACATGGGCTGGTGCTCCAGAACAAAAACGGCTCCTGGCGCAAGCCCAACTTCTTTCTGGGTATCTTGCCTTTTGCCGCGATGTTCTACGGAACATTTCTCACCCGAACCGGAGTCTTGTCCGACTTCTCGGTGCACTCGTTCTCGTCACTAGGCACCGATGGCTACTGGTTGATTCTGAGCGGGGTCTTGATGTGGACCTTTATCCCGCTGGGCCTGCTGGTTCTTCGCAACTGGGATTTTCCGAAAAGCTCCGAAAAGAGCACCGGTGTTGCCTTTCTGAGCCGAGAGACGGGCTTTGCTGCGGCGGGGATCATTGTCGGACTGATCGGCTTCTTTGTGGCGCTGGGAATGTCTGGGCCACTCATCAGCAAGCTCTGGAGTGCCAAGGGCCAGGCCGCAGAGCCAGAGTTCTACAACAAAGCGCTCTACGCCCCCGCGATTGGGATGCTGATCCTGATGGCAGCCGCGCCGTTTCTGACATGGAAAAACGGCGATGCGCAGAGTGCCTATAAAAAGCTCTTCCCCGCCTACCTCGCCGCGATTGTGCTCGCGATGGTCTTTACCGGAGTCGGGATGTATTTAGGGTTGCGGCATCCCGCCATGGTGCTCCTCTTCGCCGCATCGCTGTTCTGTGTGATCGCCAATGGTATCTTAATCGCGCCACGCTTGAAGTCACCCGGCGGGCGGCTGAGCATTGGCGGGCATCTTGCCCACGCGGGAGCGGGTCTACTCATCGCGGGCCTGGCAGGGCTTGTGATGTTCTCCAAGCACAAAGAGAGCATCCTGCTGATTAAGAATCAGCCCACCGAGGTGCTAGGCTATACGCTGACCTACGAGGGCTACACCCAGCATCCCTTCGAGCGCGACAACGCCATTCGGATTAAAGTGGTAGATGGCAATAAACAATGGGACGCTGAGCCGCACTACACCTACACCCCCTGGGAGGGTAAGGACAGCCTCCAGGCGAACCCTCCCGCCATTCACCGTAAGTTCTGGGGCGATGTCTACATCGCTCTAGGTGGCGAGGCGCAGGAGTTCGTGGACCAGCAAGATGCCACCAGCTCCAACTGGGTCTTCTCTCTCAAAAAAGGCGAGACCAAGACTCTGGGCGAGTACACGTTTACGCTCATGAGCTACGATCTGGACGACAAGGCGAAAGAGGTTCTCGCCAAGCACAGCGAGGCGGAGTTTAACAAGCTGCCTGCCGTGCGTATGGTCGCCAATGTGATTGTGACCTACCAGGGCAAGCAAACCCCGGTGAAAGTCGCCGTTCGCCACGAGCCTTCCGCAAACGGTGCCTACTCCGAAGTGGTCGAGATCCCAGGGCCAGGCGGAAAGCACGGCAAGGTGATCCTGCGCATGCTCCCCGCTCCTAATGAGAAAGAGATCAAGGAGAAAACGGCGGCATCGGAAGGTGCTGTCGCTCGGGCGAAAGAGGCCGGAGCACCGGGGACACCCGCGTTCCAGCAGGCACTCATGAAGGACTTCAACGCCTTCAACGAGGGCCGCCGAATGCAGGAGTTCTCCACCTACCAGGCCCTGCGCTTCGAGACCTTCAACGCCCCCGATCCCGGCGATGCGATCTTTGTGGAGCTCTCCACCAAGCCACTCATCGGCTTTGTCTGGGCGGGCACCCTTCTCTATACCCTCGGCGGCCTCATCGCCTACCGACGGCGCTTGAAAGAGTAGTCCCCTCCTCCCCTGCACCTCCTCCCAACCCTGGGAGGAGGGATTCCTACTGTGCGGCGATGACGAGCTCGCGGACGCGGGCGGCGGTGAGCTGGCCTTTGCAGACATACTCTTCGGCGACATCTATGATAACAGGCAGGAGAGGACCACGGACAAGATGATACGCGACCGAGTTATAGTAGTTACACATCTGGCGCTTGACGGTCACGAGGATCTCTTCGGCGGCACTCTCCGCATACGGCGACTCTAAAAGCTCGTAGATCTCGTGGAGGCGTACCATCGCATTGACATCGTCCTCTAATCCCAGCCCGCCCGTGTCTCCCATGATCCGGCGGCGCGCCAAGGCACTGTCTGGATCGGCGGCAAGACCTTCGGCAGCCGTGGCGGCATAGCGGACAATGACTTCACGCGAGAGTAGAGAGAGATACTCATCATAGCACTCCGCCTTGAGCCGCTCTCGCAGCTCAACAAGTGCTTCTAAGTACTCATCCATCTCATCGAGCAAGACCGCCTCGACAAAGGTATCATCAAGCCCTAAGTACATCGCGACCACGGCAATGGCCACCTTGCGGTAGACAAGAATATCCTGCACCTGTAGCCCGCCCAAAACTCCTTCGTTCACCCCCACAAGTTCGACACGAGGCATCCCGCTTCCTTCTGTGACCAAGATCACATTCCAGAGTGTCCTAGGTCACAGCGATACGTCTCAAAATCGCCTACACTTTACACATCAATATCCCGTGACCGGAACCAAAGAGTGTCAAGAGGACCGCGACCCTCTAGCACTAAGACAACCGATTGCTGCTGTGACAAAGAAACGCTCCAGTAAGGGCAGGCGTGCCTCTTACCGGAGCGTTTCTTTTTTTGGGGAACGCTTAAGCCACTTACCGGATTCGATAGCAGGCCGTCTTCTCCAGCTGAACCCGCTCGAAGTTATCGTCTAGGTTCATCGTCGTCTCCGCGCCTCCGAGAAAGAAAACTCCATCGGGCTTAAGAGCCTTGCGGACTTTTGCTAGGATGGCCTTTTTTGTCTCTTGATCGAAGTAGATCAGCACATTGCGCATGAACAAAATGTCTACTGGAGGAATCAAGGGCCAGGCCTGGATCAGATTGCACTCGCGAAAGTCCACCATCTGCCGGATGTCCTCTCGAATCTGCCAGTTGGCACCCGATTTCTCGAAATGCCGCAAGAGCATCGAGATCGGCAGCCCCCGGTTGACTTCGATCTGGCTGTAGATGCCTTCACGAGCATGAGTGAGCACTTCGGTGTTGATATCCGTGGCAATGATACGGATATTGTTTTTAGGTATCTGCGGGAAGCTCTCTCGCAGGAGTAGCGCAATGCTATAGGGCTCCTGCCCCGCCGATGCTGCAGCACACCAGATTGTCAGTTGGGGGTCACTCCCCCGTTTGGCGAGAAGCTCCGGGATGACCGTTTTTTTCAGGGCCTCAAAGGGATACATGTCCCGAAAGAATGAGGTCTCATTGGTGGTCATGGCCTCGATCACGGCTTGTGAGAGCTTCCCAGCGGGCTGTGCACGAAGCCGTGTCACCAGCTCCGCTAGAGACATACACCCGTTCTGACTGGCAACCGAGACAAGCCGTGATTGGACAAGATACTCTTTACCTGGCTCTAGAACAATCGCGGAGCGTTTGTAGACCAGCTCACAGATATAGTCGAAGTCGGCTTTGGCAATGGTACTCATCCTCGCAGACCTCCGTAGCTGCTACTCATCGTCGTTGTGCCAATGCGCCGAGCAGGGCGACCTGCCATCACGCGGCGGATGATCTCACCAGCGACTTCCTGTAGCGGAAGAACCCGGCTGGCAAGCCCCGCCTGAGCCACAAAGCCAGGCATTCCCCAGACCACACTGCTCGCCTCATCTTGCGCCACGATCTGCCCACCGGCATTGCTGACGGCTTCACAGCCACGTAGACCATCTTGCCCCATCCCCGTTAAGATCACGGAGAGGCAGCTGGCACCATAGTGCTGCACCACGGAGCGCAGCATCACATCAACGGCAGGGCGACAGGAGTTCTCCGGTGGCCCCATAAAGACGCATGTTTTCATCCGGCCTTCCTCGCGCTCCAGCCCTAGATGAAAGTCACCGGGAGCTAACCAGGCTGTTCCAGGCTCTAAAAACATCCCACTGGTCGCTTCGATGACTGTGATCGCACACCGGGAGTTGAGGCGCTCCGCCAGCAGTTTTGTGAACATCGGAGGCATGTGCTGAACAATCACAATCGGCACGGGAAAGTCGGCGGGGAGCTGTGCCAGGACAATATTCAGGGCATCTGGCCCCCCCGTAGACGTGCCAATCGCCAGAATCTCGACTCGCTCCGTCGGGTGTGGGAGCGTGCTACTTGCCGTCGGCAGCACCAGCTTCGTCAGTGCCAGCGGAGCCACTTCGGCACTCACGCGAGGAGCTGAGCGAACGACTTGATCGCCGGCGATGCTACGCCGGGTAAAGAGCTTAATCTTGGGGATCAGGGTCTCCCGAATAATCTGCATCACGGCGCTCACACTGCCCACATTGGCGGGCTTGGTAACATAGTCCGACGCGCCAAAGCTCAGGGCATCCAGAGTCGCCGCCGCACCGCGCTGAGTGAGTGTGCTGAACATGATCACGGGGAGCAGTCTGTGGGTCTTACGAATCTCCTTGAGTGTCTCCAGACCATCCATATCTGACATCTCGATATCGAGGATCACAATATCCGGGTTGAGCAGCGCTAGCTTCGCCAGAGCGATCTTGCCATTAGGAGCGGTTCCTACAATCTCAATATCGGGGTCTTCCGCAAGCGTGTCGGAGAGAATCCGGCGCACCACCACAGCATCGTCAGCCAATAGAACACGGACCTTAGGCATCAGACCAATTCCATTCCGATGAGCCGGAGCTTCTCCACAATGATCTCTTTGGTAAAGGGTTTCATCACGTACTCATCCGCCCCAGCATCGAGCGCCTCAATCATCTTAGAGATCTCATTCTCCGTGGTGACCATCATCAGGCGAAGCTCATCGTACTCGCGCATCGCCCGAACGGCCTTGACAAAGTCGTAGCCGTTCATCTCCGGCATGTTCCAGTCCACCAGAGCAATATCCAGTGGCGCTTCTTTCTTAAGTACCTCAAGTGCCATCTGACCATCTTCGGCTTCTGCAACCTCACAGCCCATGTCACGGAGCATTTTCCCTAAGATCGCTCGGATCGCTTTTGAATCATCAATAACTAGTGCACGCATCGTCTTAACCTCTCTCGTGTCTGTTTTCTACTCAGGCTACTCTTCGCAAGCTGTAGGATCTTGCCAGAACTGCTATTCTCTATAGTTGTTCCATACTTGAACTGACTCATGAGGCTCTGCAGCGTATTTCCCTTGGGCAAGTGTGGGGAGAAACTCTTTATCCAGCACATCAAAGTAGCGCTATGCAGCACCGTCTGACCGATTCAAAAGTTCGTTTTTCCAGTCGTTAACAGGAGAGCTTCCCTTGAACCGACTCAAACGAAAAAACTTTCATAAAGCACGCCTCTTACCCTTTGGCCTCCAAAGAGAGCCTGAACCATACTCGTAGAATCTACTGCGCCCTTCTTTGTCACTTACTTCGGAAAAAATGTGCCATAACTTTAATAGGCTCAGGCTGCCAGTCGAAGAGGAACTGCTGGCTTCGTGGATGCCTGGGTCTCGTCTTGAAGAGTGCCTGCGAGCTCGCGCAGCCCTACCACCATCGCACTTAGCTCCCGTGCGGCTTGGCTCGCCTGGTGAATGCTCTGTGCCTGATTTTCCAGCGCCACAGAAACCTTTTGCGCACTGCCAGAGATACTGTGCATGGTTGCTTTTAGCTCCTGAGCTCCTGTAGATACCTTCTCCCCGCTGTGACGAAGCTCCTGGATCACGTCGGTCACTCGCTGCGACTGTCCCATCATGGTCTGTATCTCTTCCTCGCCCGCCGCGATGACATCCAGCATCCCGGAGACGGCCCCCTGAGTCTTGCCCACACTGGACTCCATCTGAATCGCCGCTGTGCTCACCAGCCCCGCCTCCGAGATAAGCTCATCGGTCGCCCCCAAGATCTCTCCCAGCGAGCGCTCCGCCTCGATTCCCAGAGACGCACCATGGGCGACTTCTTTACTGCTGCTCACCATCGCCTCCATGGTCTCCGTCACTCCTTGGCGCATCCCTGCAATCAGTCGGCTGATCTCGGTGGTGGCTTCGGTCACTTGAACCGCGAGCTTGCGCACTTCATCAGCCACGACGGAGAAGCCCAGCCCATGCTCACGCGCCCGTGCCGCCTCAATCGTGGCATTTAGGGCTAGTAAGTTGGTCTTGCGGGCAATGGTTGAGATCGTGGCGGTAATCCCCCCAATCTCTCCGCTCTTCCCCCCAAGCTCCTCCACTTTCTCCGAAAATGCCATCATCTGCTCTTGAATCCGGCGCATACTGTTGATCGTCTCCGAGACCGTCGTGCCCCCGGTTCGCGCGACAGAAGCAGCACGGCTTGCGGAGGAGGCAAAGCGCTCGGCAGAGGCCGCCATTGCTTGGACGGCTTGCGCGGCGGCCTCCATTTCCTGTCCCACCTCTTGGGCCATGGTCTGCTGACGCACACGGCCATCGCTGACCCGCTTCATCGCCGCGAACATTCCCTCTACCGCAGACATGGCCTCGCGGGCGCAACCTTCTTGCTGTGAGGTGCTGGCCGCAACCCGATCACTGAGGTCCGCCCCACGCGCCACCGCCTCAGAGACACTTCCCATTAAGCGGGTCACCGTGTTCATGGCATCCTGGGTACCTGTCACAGCAGAGTCTAAGTAAATACCACTAGACGCGGCAGCTTCTGCATCCTGCTTAACCTGTGCGGCAACCTCGCTCAGACGAAGAAAAATATCGTGAAGCTCCGTGCGAGCACGCTCTAAGTCTTGGGTCTGGCACGTGACATCCTGGACAATTTCCCGGCTCACCCGCCAGACGAGCGTCCCCGTAGCGATGAGCATCCCTAGGCCTAGTGCCACAAGGGCGAGCCCCGCAAGCTGCACCATTTTTTGGGCAGCGGCTTCATCAGTCTGGTAGTGCTGGTTTGCCAGGTTAACCACGTTATCTACGGCACTACGGTGCTCACTGTAGGCCGTTTTCAGGGACGTTGCGGCAAGCGTGTTCAGGCGTGGTGTATCACCCCGCGAGACCGCGGGAAGATACTCACGATCCAGCACCTCAAAAAAATGCTGCGCGGCCCCGTGGGATTTCTCCAGCAGTGCCGTGCGCAAGCGGCTCCCCTCCGGGAGATCCTTCTGCCAAAAATCATGACGTGTATCGTAGTCGGTTCGGAGCTTTTTTAGGCTCTCTTGTAGCCTCTGCCGCTCCTCCGTGCTTGAAGCATCCTTGAGCTGAAGGGCTACCAGGTAGCTCTCAATGAGATACTCCGGCGGGGGGAGAACATCCGCAATCAGATCTTTTGACTGCACGATCTGGTTGTAGTAATGCCCCCCAATACGAACATTGTGAATGGCCCACCAGGAGACTCCCCCAAAGAGAAGAAAGCTCCCTAAAAACGCTCCAACAAGCAAAAACAACTTGTTACGAACGGTTGTAACAGAAACAAGCTTCATCATTTTTCCTTAAATGCTTAGTATGGAGCTATCTCACGACGATTTTTCGGAGAGTTCTCTGCCGTGCGGAATTGATTACGCACTCCGGTAGTCATGGTATCTTCCTCGTTGTTATGGAACCGGTGCGTCAGTTCCGTCAGGTCGGTGGCCATCTGGGCAAGCTGGCTGGCTGCAACCTGTGTCTGGCTTGCCCCCGTTGCGGTTGCCTGAGCTCCCTCAGCAACCCCGCTCATGTTTGAGGCGATCTCACTGGTTCCCCGTGCCGCTTCCTCAATTGTCCGGCTGATCTCACACATCGTGACGGACTGCTCCTCGACCGCGCTGGCGATCGTGTTCTGAAAGCCGTGGATCTGGCGGATGATTTCCTCGATCTCTGTAATGGCCGCTACAGCCGCCACCGTGTCTTGCTGAATCGCTTCGATCTTACGACTGATGTCTTCGGTGGCTCCGGCAGTCTCTTTGGCAAGCTCTTTGACCTCATTGGCGACAACCGCAAAACCCTTACCTGCCCCACCCGCTCGGGCAGCTTCGATAGCAGCGTTTAAGGCGAGAAGGTTGGTTTGCTCCGCGATAGACGTAATGGTCTTGAGTACCGCCCCAATCTCTTGGCTACTGGCTCCCAGCTTTGCCACGGTCTGGCTCACTTGATCCGCGACCGTCACGGCTTGGCTTGCTACCATGGCTGCATCGGCGGCATTGCGTGCCACTTCTCGAACCGCCACACCAGTCTCCTCGGCACCTGCAGCAACCGTCGCGACATTCTGGTGAACTTCCTCAGAGGCCCTGGCAACGACGGCGGACTGAACCGCGGTCTGCTCGGACGATGCCCCCATGTTCTGGCTAATGCACGCGAGCTCATCGGAGGCCATCAGCAGTGCATCAGCGCTCTGGCTCACAGCCTCAAGGGTCGCCGTAAGACCTGCCTCCGTCCGCCTGCGCCGCGTGACATCACTGGCTGAAAGAGAGACACTCTGTAGCTGGCCATTCGCATTGAGGACAGGATTATAGGTTACCTGAAGCCAGCGCTCCTTCTCACCTTTGATAATATACTTATGCTCCGTGACCATATAGCGCCCCGCGCTAAGCTCTTCCCAGAACTGGCGATACTCCTCAATGGAGTGTTGTTTCGTGCAGACCAAGGCTCGATGATGCCTGCCCATAAGCTCCGATGCCAAGTAGCCTGTCATCGCCAAGAATTGATCGTTTGCCTTCGTGATGATGCCCCCAGACGTGAACTCAAGCACAAGCTGTGTCTCGTTGATCTGCTCCAGCTTACGTAGGTTGTTCAGCTCCTCGACTTTGCGAGCCGTAATATCCATGGCAAACTTGACAACTTTGTAGGGCTTGCCCTGCGGATCCAAAATGGGGTTGTAGATGCCCTGTATCCAGACAACTTTACCGTGCTTGTTCACCCGCTTGAACTCCCCTATCTGAGACTTTCCTTGGGCGAGATCCTGCCAGAACTGACGGTAGGCGCTACTATTTTGCTCCTCAGGTAGTACTAAAAGGCGGTGGTGCCTGCCCACAATTTCGTCGAGGCTATAGTCGAACCCCGCTAGAAAATTTTCATTGGCGGTCAGAATATTGCCCGCAAGATCAAACTCAATGACACACTGGCCCTTATGGATGGCCTGAAGCTGACCGCGCGTGTCCGCATCTTTTTTCTCTTGTTTGGCGTGTTCTGCTTGGCGGCGATCCATAACACGGTTAAACCAGTGCGCGACCTCGCCAATCTCTCTCTGCTGTGCCTCATCCATCCGCTCTGAGACACTATCCCCTTGGGCCATTGTCTTGAAGTACTTGACCAGCATCTGCAGTGGCTCAAGAATACTCTTCTCGAGGAAAAATAAGGCCCCAAAGGCAGCAAGCAAGGTCATTCCTGCCAGCACGTTTAGCTTCGTGCTAAGGCTGGACAAGGCGATGATGCCATTTTCTTTGGCTGCCTTGCCATCCACCTCAAGCGTCTCACTAACCTTCTCCAATGGAACCTCAAGCTCATCAAAAGACTTCTGGAAGGCGGGAAGCTGAGTACTGGCTGCCTGCTGATTCTCCAGCGATAGATCCCCAATCGCTCCCGCGGTCAGAACATACTTCTCTAAAGGAGTCAGCACACCATTGATCCGCTCACGAGCCACCGCACTCAGAGGAAGCTTTTTATTCTCCTCAACCGCGGCTCGTAGTATGTCGGCATGCTCCGAGAGATCCTTACGCGCGGCTTTACGAGCATCTGTCTCTTTGGAGAGGAGCAACGAAAGTACATCGGAGCGCAAGGCATCGTGCATCATATCCACTTGCATGTGGTTTCGGATTCCCGCCGTCACCACCTGCCCGCTTGTCAGCTCATCGCGCACGGCCCCCATCAGCCGTGCTGCATAAAAGGCGATTCCAGCGGCGATTATCACGCCCGCGATACAGATCGCCTGAATTTTCTTTTTAATGCCCCAGTTCACCGTAGTATCCTCATTTCTGTCTCAGCCGTTTTCGCTAGTGTTTTAGTATCGTCGTGAGATGCCCAGTGCCCACGTGTGAAGAACGGTTTCCTTCGCCATCTTGCACGTGCCACTTGACTCCGAGCGCAGTATCCGCACTTCCGCTCTGCCTCGCTCCCCCGGAGCGCAGCTGCAATGCCCCCTCAGTCTCAACGCGAAACTCCATGTTTGACGAGAATCCAAAGCGCAAGAGAGTCGGTGTGGAGCTCGTCCGAGCGCCTAGCCCACCCTCGCGGCTACGCTCTGTCGAGATACCCGCCTCGATCTGAAAAACACCTTTGCCAACGGTCAAGCTCGACTCCACAAAGTCGGGGCGGTCAGTTGAGAGAGGCTCTTTTTTCGGTGTCTCAGCCTTCGGTTTTTGCGTCTGCGCAAAGCCAGGAACTGCGACCAGACAAAGAATTAGTGTAATAAGTTGTGAGTTTTTCATACTTATTCCTATTTTTCTAGGCAGCTGCCGCATAGCTACCCGTCACTTGAGCACTATTGAGCACGAGAAGCAAGCGATTGGGCAGCTTGTAGACCCCATCAATGCACTCGCGGACACGGCCTTGGAGTGTCTCGGGGGGGCGCTCATACTCCCCGTAGGGCATCTCCAAGACATCCCCGATCTCGTCCACCAGCAGGCTCACCAGCCCGTCTTCGTTTCTGAGAATAATATTCATGGCGGGCTTTCCCTCAGGCCGCTCGTCGAGGAGCAGCAGTTTTCGCAGGTCTATTGCGGTGACGATCTGTCCCCGTAGATTGATCAGCCCCACGATAGTCTCCGAAGCCAGCGGCACTTTCGTCATCGGCTGAGGACGAAGAACCTCTTGCACCTGAATCAGTGTCACCCCGAAGAGATATCCCCCCAGAGAGAAGGTGCAGAACCTGTGTGGCGTTTCCATAGTTTTCCTCTTGCAGCACTTCTAGGAGCGCTGGTACATCTAAAATCTGTGTGACCCGTCCCTGAATCACCATCGTCCCCAGCACGAGGACATCAGGAGCTTGGCCTTCAAGATTGACGGCTTCCTCGACAATATCAACGATACTATCCACCACCAGCCCCACACTCGTGGCTTCTTCCCCAATCACAATAACTTGCAGTGGCTCGTGACGAAGCTCGGAAGAGAGGCTCTCCGTACCAGGCACGTAGTTCATCAGGTGCAACAGCGGCATGATCCGCCCTCGGTACTGCACCACCGTGTGCCGCCCCACTTCCTCCACCAAGGTGTGGGGGAACTCCTCGAGACGAGCCACGGCAGAGAGCGGGATCGCCATGCGCCCGTTTCGCCCGATCTGGAAGAGCAGTAGTGTCTGGATACGCTCACTCAGAGACGTCTCGGGGGCATCCACAATGCCACGGCTTCGGTGGGCATCGGCAACGAGGTTGGCACATCCTGCTAGGGCCGCCACATCCAGAATCAGCGCCACACGTCCATCTCCCATGATCGTGGCACCGGCAAAGAGCTGTGCACTCTTCAGGTGCTTGCTCAGCGGCTTGACCACGATCTCCTCGGAGTCGGTGATGCTGTCCACGACGAGGCCAAACTGCTGGTCATTGGCCTGCAAAACGACGATATTGAGCACCCGGTCTTCGTCGGGCTCTTTGCGCTGCTTCAGCTCCTGGTCGAGAAAGAGCAGTGGTAGGAGCTTGCCCCGGAGCCGGTAGACCGGGATGCCCTGAATGCGCTCAATTCCCGCACGCGCCGAGGGGAGCCGAACTAACTCTAGCAGGCTCACCTGGGGGATGGCATAGCGCTCCTCTCCTGAGCAGACCATCAGCGCGGGGACAATCGCCAGGGTGAGAGGGATCTTGACCTTAATCGTCGTTCCCTTCTTCTTCTGGCTCTGGATATCAATCGTCCCCCCGATTTTCGCGATATTGGTCTTGACCACATCCATTCCCACACCGCGCCCCGAGACATTGGTCACCGCCGCCGCCGTGGAGAAGCCAGGGAGGAAGATGAGCTGGAGGGCCTCCCTGTCGCTCATACGAGCCGCTTGATCTGAGGTGATAAAACGACGCTCTAGTGCTTTGGCTTTGATTCGCCCCGTGTCAATACCACCACCATCGTCCTGGATCTCGATATTGACTTGGCCGCCTTCGTGGTAGGCCCGCAGTAGTAACAGTCCCTCAGCAGACTTCCCTGAAGCGACACGCACATCGGGTCGCTCAATGCCATGATCTACGGAGTTGCGGATTAAGTGGGTCAGGGGATCTTTAATGGCCTCAATCAGAGTCTTGTCTAAGTCCGTCTCGTGGCCTTCCATCTCAAGGCGCACTTGCTTTCCACACGAAAGAGCCAGATCACGCACCACGCGGGGAAACTTATTCCAGACATTGCCAATCGGCTGCATCCGGGTCTTCATTACCCCTTCTTGTAGCTCCGAGGTGATCAGGTTCAGCCGCTGTGCTGTTGTGATCATCGCAGGATCGGGCTGACTGCCCTGGGCTTGGATCAGCTGGACGATCTGGTTTCGGGTAAGCACCAGCTCTCCGACAAGGTTCATCAGGCTGTCTAGTAAGGCCACATCCACCCGGATACTGGCATCCCCAACAGGGCCTTGCGCCCCGCTAGAGGTTCCCCCAAATGCCTGGATAGCTCGCTCAACAATGTCTTTGGTGACGAGCCCCATGGAGGCAAGAATATCCCCCAAGCGCCGCTGGTCGCCTGCTTCTTGCTCACGAAGCGCCCTTGTGAGATCCCCCACCTGAATGTAGCCTTGGTTGATCAGTACATCCCCCATGCGACCATGGATCGGGGTAAAGCTCTCAGCAGAGACCGCGGGTGCGAGTACTGGCGGGATGCTTTCCGCAACCAGAGCAGGTGTAGATGTAGGTTTAGGTACGGCGGTATGCTCGCCGTCGGGCTGCTCTTGAAGCTGATGCAGTGTCTCGGTCAGAGCCGTGTAGTCTGCCATGCCTTCATTGCCCGTGGCCTCAATCGTCCCTAGAATCTGGCGGATCGCATCTACCATCGCGAGCAAGGCATGGGTGCAAGGCGGTGTCAGGTTGAGCTCCCCAGTACGGAGCATGCTCAGGAGATTTTCGCCCGCGTGGCTCAGCGACTCTAGGCGAGAGAAGCCCAGAAAGCCACAGGTGCCTTTAATGGTGTGGATCGTGCGGAAGATACTGGAGATCGTCTCCCGGTCGTTGGGATCTTTCTCGAGCGCGAGCAGATCCAAGTCGAGCCGGTCCAGGTTCTCGTAGCTCTCCACCAGAAAGTCCTGAACAATCCCATCCTCCAGAAAGTCCTGAACAATCCCATCCTCGGCCATCAGCGATGATGTAGGCATCGCCACGGCAGGCTCAGGCTTCGCGACAGGCTCTTTGGTCGTTACCAAGCGCAGACTCACGCTCTCGATCTCAGCTTCGGGAGCGACACTCAGGGTTCGTTGTGTCCCACCGGGCCAGCTGGCCTCGGGCACTTCGTTGGCCCAAGGTAAGTCTCCAGGCGTGCGTCCCAGCGCCACCCAGACTGTCATCCCGGCGATATTGAGCGGCTCAATACTGGCGTACTTCCCGGAGCGGAAGTAGCGCTCCAGAGCCCCAACCGCGCGGCGTGCGGCTTGCACGGCAGCTGGGGGATTGCCCACACTCTCCATGTAGACTTCCTGCAAGATCTCCAAACAAAGCATCAGAAGCTCGGCGGGGCGGGGCAGTTCTTCGGGAAGGCTTGAGAGAATCTCTTCGAGGCCCACCCCAATCGCCGCCAGCTCATCGTTGTCACCAATCGAAAAGCTTGCCAAGCGCATCTCCAGGCTACGGAGTGTCTTAGGGGTTGTTTCGTCTATCGTCCACATGCAGGGCAACTCTCCGGGTCGTGGTGTGATGGTGTCACTTGCCCGGTAACGATCTCAACCCAAAACTGACTATGAGAGAGATCGTAGACGGCGCAGCTAGAGAGAGTGTTCTGGGCCACGACGCGATCGATATCATGGCCACGGAAGACTGTTGGTAGTGACATCGCCACGTCAAATCCCACGGTCGCCATCCGCGTGATGATATTCCCGGCGATAATATTGACCATTTCCCCAATTGCATCGCCCATATCTGCGCTATCGTAGTCAATATTGAAGCCTGCCATTGCCATCGAAAGCTCTGAAGCGGACTCACGTGAGCAGCAGATCATGACCGAGAAGTTTTGATTTCCCACAAACGATATCATCCCACAGATACTGTCACAGAGCTTGTCAATCTCATCAATAGGCTTTGGAATAAGCTCTTTCCCGACAAATATCGCAATGATTTGTGTGAAAGCTTCTTGTACCGCCTTGACCAAGGTGGGATCAATTATACTCGGCACCGAAACCGCACTGTGGGAGTTGATCATGGGATTTTAACCTTGCCAGTCAACACTCTGAGTGCCTTTATGAGGACTTGCTCCCCATTAGCTTACTGAAGAAACCACCTGTCTTTGCTCCCACCTGAGGAGCACGTTTTGCGCTAATTCGCTCAAGTAGTGGCTGAACCTGTCGCACAAGATCATCGTGGGTGAAGGGTTTTGTTACATACGCATCAGCCCCCGCTCGATCCAGAGCATCCTGAAACTTGCCAATCGCATTCTCACTAGTCACCATAATGACGGGGATATGGTAGCCCTTCTCTTTGGCGCGCAGCTTTGCCACAAACTCAACCCCGGTCATCTTGGGCATGTTCCAGTCCACAAAAGCAATGTCAATGCTCTGAAAGGAAATGGTCTCCAAGGCATCCATGCCATCTTCGGCTTCGGAAAACTGGAACTCCGCCAGCCCTGACTTGGTGAGCGCTTGCATTATCATACTGCGCATTACCCGAGAATCATCTACCACTAAAGTATTGAGTTTCATAGAACCATCCTGATAAAAATATCTGTCTTCTCTTAAGTTCGGCTGCTTGGCAAGCTCTCACAAGGGCATTTCGAAAAAACGCCTTTCCCCCGTATACTAACGGGGTGAGTTTAGAATCTAAAAATGCAGATGAAACCGAGGTTCGTAGCGCGATCTTCATGAACGCGACCGATGCGAACCACTTTGGCAATGTCCATGGGGGCCAGGTCATGAAGCTCGTGGATGAGATCGCCTATGTCTGTGCGGCACGCTACTGCGCGGGGGTTGCCGTCACTGCCGCGGTAGATCGCATTGACTTTCATGAGCCCATCCATGTCGGTGAGCTCCTCCACATCACGGCGCGAGTGGTCTACGTGGGCCGCACTTCGATGGAGATCGAGATCACGCTCCATGCCGAGGAGGTCACCACGGGAAGCCAGCGCCACACCAACACGTGCCACTTTACGTTTGTCGCGCTGGAGAACGTGCAAAATGGTCGCCCTCGTGCCGTCCCAAGGCTTATCTGCCGCACTCGTGACGACAAAGCGCGCTATATTCAGGCCAAGATGCGCCGAGAGCGCGGCCTAGAGTACCGAAAAGAGCGCGATGCCTTTCTCTCCCAGTTCGCCACTCTCACAGACACCGAGCTGGATCAGCTTCTCAGTGAGTCTCAGGCATCGTCTGTGTCATAGGCGGCGATTTTCTGTGCCAGCCGCGCCCCGAGCTCGGGGGAAAACTCGGCGAGGGCATCGTGAATTTGCTGCGCTTCGACTTTGTAGGCAACGATCTTCTCGGGGCTCCAGTGGGCAGGCGGTGTCTGGAGGTTGGTAATCCGATCTGCCAGCTTCACCCAGGCCACTTCGGGTGGCTGCTGGCGAATGCGCCGCAGACTATCCGCCATGCGCTGCTCTTTGGGCAGAGAGCTGTCTTTAGTAAGCGCCTGTACACCCGCTAGCACTTCGGCACCAAACTCCGCCCCCAGAGCCTCCGCCGAGAGCTGCGTGTCCTCCAGCGTGTCGTGGAGTAGCGCACAGAGAACCGCCAGCGTGCCGTCACGCTCGCCGCCCGCCACGGCCATTACCTCAGCAGCAACTTGCGTGACATGCAAGAGATAGGGAAGCTCGGTTCCGGGAACACACTGCCCCTGATGCGCCTCTGCGGCAAGACGTAAGGCGCGTTGAAGACGATCAGCAGACCACATGGCCTCATTCTACCGGAAGCGGGTACACTGGAGGCATGAAAGTCTTACTCGCTTTAGGGGCTGCACTGCTACTAAGTGCAGAGCCCACGTCGCTCTTCGATGGCAAGACCCTCACCGGCTGGACGACCGCTGCGGGCAAGCCCATCACGATCGGCTGGGAGGTGCAAGACGGCACGATCCACCGCTCGGCTCGTGGCGGCGATATTGTCTCCGAGAAAGAGTACACCAGCTTCGATCTCAGCTTTGAGTGGAAAGTCGCTTCCGGCGTGAACTCGGGACTGAAGTACCACTACGGCAAGTACGGTCAGAAAATGATCGGGATCGAGTACCAGCTTATTGATGCCACTCTCAAGGGGGACAATGTCGGTAAACACTCGGTGGGAAGTATCTACGATCTCTTCGCCGCTGATCCCAAAGTGCTCCCCAAGCCCGCCGGTGAGTGGAACACCAGCCGGATTATCGTCAATGGCAAAAAAATCACCCACTATCTCAATGGGAAAATTACGGCCAAGGCCACCCAAGGCTCCGACGAGTGGAAGGCGGCGCTGGCCAAGAGCAAGTTCAACGATGCCGAAGACTTTGGCACCAAGCCCGGCAAGATCCTGCTCCAAGACCACGGTGGCGAGGTCTGGTTTCGCAACCTCAAGCTCACCGAGCTAACTCCTAAAGAAAGCCAATAGCCATGTACGTTGTCTGTGTCCCCATTCTCATCAAGCCAGGAATGGGCGAGGCGTTTCTCGAAGTTGCGCGCAAGAACCACGAAGGCTCGGTACAAGAGCCTGGCTGCCTGCGCTTTGATGTCCTGCGCCAAGCGGCGCCCGTTGAAGAAGGCCAGCCCGAGGGCTTCTACCTCTACGAAGTCTACAAAAGTGAGGACGATTTCAAGGCGCACCAGCAGACCGCGCACTACTTTGCCTTCCGCGATGCCGCCGAGCCTCTTCAGCAAGAGCCCCGCAAGGGCGTCCGCTATCACTCCGTCTTCCCCGAAATCTGGAGCTAAAATCCTATGCAAACCCCTACAAACTCGCAACCCAAGAAGCCGCCGTATGTCCGCCGCGCGTTTCACGACCCCAATGGCACGGGGATTTTCTACCAAGGCCGTGAGATCGCCCTCGTGATGGGCCACGAGGGCGCGGACTGGCTGGATCGTCCTGAGCGTGAGGAAGAAGAGGCTCCCACACTGCTGGTCAAGGCGCTGAAGCTCAGACCCGGCATGGTGGTCGCAGATATTGGGGCGGGCAGCGGCTACCTGAGCTTTATGATGGCCAAGCAAGTCGCGCCGAGCGGCAAGGTGCTCGCAGTGGACATTCAGCCGGAGATGCTCCAGATCATCGAGCAGAAGAAGAAGCAAAACGGCATTCGCAATGTGGAGGTAGTACTGGGCAAGACCGACAACCCAATGCTGCCTGAGAAGTCCTGCGATTTGCAGATCATGGTGGATGTCTACCACGAGTTTGACAAGCCCTACGAGATGGTCACGGCAATGGTGAAGGCCATGAAGATCGGCGGGCGGCTGGTGTTTGTGGAGTACCGCAAAGAGGACCCCAATGTCCCGATTAAAGAGGTCCACAAGATGAGTGCGGCGCAGGTCAAGAAAGAGATGGGGCTGTTCCCGCTAAAATTTGTGGAAAACAGCCCCCTCTTACCGCGCCAGCATATTCTTATCTTCGAGCGCGTGAAGTAGTCCCCTCGATTAGAACGAGGGGGCTGGAGAGCCTTCGGCTACAAAGGGCGTGCCGCCCATACCGAGTTTACTCGGGATTCCTATGGCCGGAACGGCCTTCGCAGCTTTAGCTCTCCAGCACCGCCGCTCCAACCGGCGGTGCTACGCGCCGTTTTTCTTGAACCAGGCTAGTAGCTTGGTGAAACCGTCTTTGGCATCTTTTTCGTTGTAGCTGGGACGGTAGTCCGCGTGGAAACCGTGCTCGGAGTCCGGGTAGACGATGATCTCGCACTTGGTGTTTCCGGCGGCGTTGAGCGCAGCACGCATGCCGTCAATGCTCTCCAGCGGGATGCCTTTGTCTTTTGCGCCATAAAGCCCTAGGACGGGAGCTTTCACACTAGCGGCAAGCTCAGTCGGGCTCTTGGGCTGGAGCGGGTTGCTCTGACCTACTAAGCGACCGTACCAAGCCGCTCCCGCCTTGAGCTTCGGATTGTGCGCGGCGTAGAGCCAGACGACGCGCCCGCCCCAGCAAAAGCCCGTGATGGCGACTCGGCTGGCGTCGGCTTTTCCAGTAGATGCGGCGTAGGCGACGGCGGCATCTAAGTCGGTCATGACTTGGGCATCGGGGACTTTGGCGACCACAGGGAAGATCTCGTTCATGGGCTTGTCCGTGACACTGCCCTGGCGGACGTAGAGCTCGGGTGCGATGGCAAAATACCCCTGCTTAGCAAACCGTCGGCAGACATCTTTGATGTGCTCGTGCACCCCGAAGATCTCCTGCACCACTAAGACAATAGGCGGCTTCTTGCCTGCGGCAAGCTTCGCGGGGACGGCGTAGTAGGCGGGCACTTCCACGCCATCGGCGCCTTTAAATTTCGTCATCCCTGCCGTGAGCCCTTTGGTATCCGTGATCACAGTCTCCGCCGAGACCGGCTGCACCGCGAGCGCAAAACCCGCCGTCATCGCCGTGGTCAGAACTGCACGCCGGGTCACGCCCTCGCCCTCGTTTTTCGGCTCGGAGAGCCACTCGGTATCTTTGATTTCCATAGTGGCAGTATACCCAGGTAAAATACCAACATGGCAACCACAATTCACTGGCCGCAGTTTCGCGGCCCTGGCGCAAGCGGAATCGCGGAGGCGGCAAAGGCCCCGACAACCTGGGATGTTGAAGTGAAGAAAAACCTCAAGTTCAAGACGCCTCTGCCAGGTCTTGGGCACTCCAGCCCGATTGTCTGGGGGGAGAAGGTCTTTGTCACCACGGCGCTCTCGGGCAAGAACAACGATCTCCGGGTAGGACTCTATGGCGACATCGCTCCCGTTGCAGATACCTCAGAGCATGAGTGGAGAATCTACTGCCTGAACAAGCGCACCGGCAAGATCCTCTGGCAGCAGACGGCATGCAAGGGCGTCCCTAAGATTCCCCGTCACCCCAAGTCCAGCCAAGCTAGCGCGACGATGGCAACCGACGGCTCACGGGTGCTTGCCTTCTTCGGCTCCGAGGGGCTCTACTGCTACGATCTCAATGGTAAGCTGCTCTGGAAGCGGGACTTTGGCGTTTTAGACTCCGGGTACTTCCAGGTTCCCAGTGCGCAGTGGGGCTGGGCCAGCTCGCCGATCTTCGCCGAGGGCAAGATTATTGTCCAGTGCGATGTTCAGAAAGGCTCGTTTGTGGCGGCGCTCGACCCCGCGACGGGTAAAGACCTCTGGCGCACGTCCCGCGCAGATGTCCCCACCTGGTCCACTCCCACGCTCTGTAAAGTCGGCGGTACGGCGCAGATCGTGGTGAATGGCTGGAAGCATATCGGGGGCTATGACCTCAAGACGGGCAAGGAGCTGTGGAAGCTGGCAGGCGGCGGCGACATTCCGGTTCCGACTCCTATTGTTGGGCAAGGCCTGATCTTTATCACCAATGCGCATGGAAGGCAGGCACCTATCTATGCGGTCCAGCCGACAGCGCGCGGTGAGATCAAGCTCCCCCCCGAAGGCCTTGGAAATCCTAGCTTTGCCTGGGGAACTCTGCGCGATGGTGCCTACATGCAGACCCCGCTCGTGCTGGGCAACTATCTCTATGTCTGCAACGATGCCGGAGTTCTGCGCTGCTTTGAGGCCGACAGCGGCAAGAAACTCTACGAGGAGCGCCTTGGCACGGGGCGCACGGGCTTCACGGCATCGGCTGTAGCGATGGGGGAGAAGCTCTACTACACCAGCGAAGAGGGCGAGGTCTTTGTGGTGCAGGCTGGGGCCAAGTTCAAGATCCTGGCCCAGAACCCGCTGGGTGAGATATGTATGGCAACTCCCGCCATCTCGGAGGGAGTTCTCTACTTCCACACCCAGGGGCACCTGGTCGCGGTCTAGCTACTTCGCCCTCAGCTCGGCGTTACCGCGCTGGTAGTCGCCGAGCAGGTGCTCGGCGAAGTACTCCAGGGTCATCTGGTTGAAGTAACCGGTCATCTCGCCGAAGCCGTGTGCCTGGCCGGGAAGCATCATGAAGTCGAAGCGCTTTCCGGCCTTAATCAGCGCATTGACGAGGCGAATCGTGCCGCCGGGGTGGACATTGTTGTCCATCTCGCCGTGCACGAGGAGCAGCTTCCCCTTGAGATTTCCCGCCAGCTCGGCGTTGGTGGGGACTTTGATCTCGAACTTAGTCTCCCCCGTCGGCTTGCCATCTGCACCGAGAACGGGTACTTCTTTGAGGCCATGGTGCTGTTCGCTCCAGTTGGCGTTGTAGATATTGTTGTCGTGGTTGCCTGCGCTACTGACGCCTACCTTGAAGAACTCGTTGTAGGGCGGCAGGAGCAGCGCAGCGCCCGTCATGAAGCCGCCGCCGGAGTGCCCAAAAATGCCCACTTTATCAATATCCACCCAGGGGAACCGCGCGGCAAGCTGCTCAATGCCGGTTTTCTTATCCGCGAGGCCGTAGTCACGGAGATTGTAGTAGCCGTAGCTGTGGTAGGCGTTGGAGCGGGCTGGGTTGCCGCCCCGGTTGCCGATTTGGATGACAATAAAGCCAAGCTGGGCTAGGCGGGCGTTGGTGGCACTTACCGAAAAGCCCGAGTTCACCGACTCAGTCTGAGGACCGGGATAGACATAGGCGATAATCGGGTACTTGCGTTTTGGGTCAAAATCCGTGGGCTTCCAGAGGTTGCCGTAGAGATCGTTCACGCCGTCGGCAGCTTTCACCGTGAAGCGCTCTGGCATGCGCCAGCCCAGCTCTAAGAGGCGCTCTAGCTTGGTCTCCTCCAGGTCTAAAATCATCTTACCGTCACGGTCACGGAGCACTGCCTTGGGGGCCAGATCGGGGCGGGAGGAGACATCCACCACAAAGTCTTTGCTGGGCGAGACGCTCGATGTGTGATCAGCCTCACCCGCATCCGTGAGGGTGAGGCCGCTACCGTCCAGCCCGACATGGTAAAGATGCTGGTAGTACGGGTTCTCCCCGGCCTCGCGCCCTTGGGCCACAAACCAGAGCTGAGATTTTTTCTCATCCACCTCGGTGATACTACTGGCGCGATAGGGGCCGCTTGTCACCGCATTTTTGAGCTTACCGTCGTTGCTGTAGAGGTAGTAGTGCCCCCACCCAGAGCGCTCCGAGAACCAGAGAAAATCGCCACCGGGCTTGACATACTTCACTTCCTGAAGCTCCAAGAACGCATTCTCCACGGCCTCCGTCACCAGTGGGGTCACGGCCTTGGTAGCGAGATTGATCTCGCACAGCTCCGCGTGGCGCTGAAGCCGATCCCGGCGCAGAAAGCGCAGGGTCTCCGAGGTTGTATCCTGGAAGTGAACATTGCGAAGCTGCTGGTCTTTGTACTTCTCGACCGGCAGCTTCTCCAGCGCTTTTTTCTCGGGGTTGAAGGCAAAAAGCTCCTGACTCCCGACTTCGGGCTCGCCGGGCATGGCATACTTATAGCTGAGTAGGCTCGGGCGCGGCTCGGAGAGGGAGCTGACCAGAAAGAGTTCTTTCACTTTACGGGAGTCGAAGCGGCTCACGTAAAAGCGCTTGGAGTCCTTGGACCAGGTGACATTGGCCCGGACACGCTGCTCCGTTGGCGGAGGGGGTGCGCCCCCGCCCCCTTGCTGTCCACGACGAGTCCCGCCGCCGCCACCAAAAATCCCGCCAAAGCCGCCCTCGCGGCTCCCGAAGCTGTAGTCCTTCTCGCCGTCTTTGGTGAGCTGCACGGGTGGCTGATCTTTGCCCTCTTTGATCTCCACGTAGTAAAGGTTGTGGGCCATCGCGTAGACATAGGCCTTCTTGTCGGGCGAGAGGTTGCGAAAGTCCCGCGTCTCGGTGGTTGCCGCTGCCGTGCCCTCTTTCGCGGCAATTTTCAGAGTCTCCTTGGCTAAGTCATACTCATAGCGGGTTGTTTTTGGCACGGTGCTAGGCGCAACGGGCGCTTCGGTGAGGGAGAAAAACATCCGGTTGGCGTCTTTTTCATCGAAGGTGACCGTGGAGAAAGGCAGGTTGGTGGAGTCGTAGGGCTTCTGGGTGAGCTCAGAAAGCGACGCGGCCATCTTGGCGGTGTCAAAGAGTGGCGTTTTCTTTTTTGCCTTCGGATCCACTTTCCAGAACTTGCGCCCGGAGTCGTCGCGCCAGGAGTACCAGAACGTGTCTGTCTTGTTGATCCAGCCGGGCGCAAGAGTCGTGCTGGGCACAAAGGGCGTCAGGCTCTCTGCCGTAAAGCGGTTGGCGAGCTTCCAGTTGGCCTTGGGCGGCTCCACTTGTGCAAGCGGCGAGACAAGAGCAGGAATGACAAAGGAAACGGGAAAAATCATGGGTTAAATTCCGTCCAGCCCGTACTCGTCCACGGGCGAAAAGTAGATAATCGTGATGAGCGTGTCGTCATCAATAGGCCGGTCGTAGATACGCTGGAGAAAGGTCGTAACCTCCTCTTTGGTACGGAACTCCGGGTTCTCGCGCTGAATATCGCGTGGGGTGAGGTCTTTGAGGGGCTTCACTTCGACCATGTCTAAGATAGCCGTGAAGAGCTTGTAGCGCCGTCCAAAACGCTGCCCCAGTGTCACCCAGACCAGCATTCCCGACTGATACTTACTCGTTTTATCCCCAAGACGGATCGTCGCGGACTTACGGCCTTTGCGCAAGGCATCGCCATAGAGCTCGTTGTAAAAATTAAGTGCGAACATCCCCGCCTCCTTCGACACATCGGCGGAAAAATCCTGCGTACACTCCCAATACAGCAGCTCACCTTGCAGCGCGGCTAAAAATCGGATATAATCCATTCTACTGCGGGAGTAGTTCAGTGGTAGAGCGTTTGCTTCCCAAGCAAAATGTCGAGGGTTCGAACCCCTTCTCCCGCTCTCAAAGCCCTCTGTATATTATGCAGAGGGCTTTTGCTTTTTTGAGAGAGGTTTGGGATGCAGCAAGCAGCGCGTTTTAGGATCACCGCGGATCATGTCGATGGTGTCTACCGAGTGGGCGAGACGGTTCGCTGGAGTGTCCAATGGGCAGGTGAGGGCCCGGCTCCCGAAAAAATAGACTATGTTGTCAAGCGTGGTGGCCTCACGGAGCAGAGCAAGGGAAGCTTAGCCCTGGCCCAAGGCACCGGCACGGTTGAGGCGCGCTTTGAAAAACCAGGCGCACTGCTTCTTGTTCTGCAAGGCTCGCGTAGCCGAGGCGGCGCGGTGGCGGCTCCCGAGAAGATTGGACTCTCGGCCCCACGTCCCCAGAATTTTGATGCGTTCTGGGCGGCAAAAATCAAAGAGCTAGGCTCCGTCCCTGCGAACCCACGGCTAGAGCGTGGGCTCTCGGGTAAGCCGGGCGTGGTGTACTCCAAGCTCACCATGAACAACATTCGGGGGACGAAGATTCAGGGGCACACGGCCCAGCCCGCAGGAAAGACAACGCTCCCCGCCCTCCTCATCGTCCAGTGGGCCGGTGTCTATGGCCTGCCGCGAAACTGGGTCACGGATCGCGCCGCTGATGGCTGGCTCACGCTCAATATCGAGGCACACGATCTTCCCTTTGACCAGCCCCCCGCTTTCTACGAAGAACAGAGCAAGGGGCCGCTGAATAACTATCCCGCCATCGGCAACGACAGCCCAGAGACGAGCTATTTCTTGCGGATGTATCTCTCCTGCTACCGCGCCGCACAGTACCTGACGGAGCACCCGGACTGGGATGGCAAGACTCTCGTGGTGATGGGCGGGAGCCAGGGTGGGCTCCAGTCGCTGATGACGGCGGGACTGCACCCGAAAATCACAGCAGCCCTCGCCTCCGTTCCTGCAGGCTGCGATATGCTTGGCCCCGATGTGGGCCGCGCACCCGGCTGGCCAATGTGGGTCTTCAATGCGCAGGGCAAGGACGCCAAAAAAGTCCGTGAAGCCAGCCGCTACTTTGATGTCGCCAACTTTACGCCTAAAATCAAGTGCCCCGTGCTGATCGGCTGTGGCCTGATTGACGAGACCTGCCCGCCCGAGGGGATTCTCGCCGCCGCCAACCAGATCAAGAGCCCCAAAGAAGTGGTTTTGCTGCCTATCGCCGGTCACCAGAACGAAAATGGCTCCCAAGCCGCCTATGAAAAACGCTGCTGGCAAGACTGGCTCCCCGCGTTACGTGACGGAAAACCCATCCCACGCTAAACCGACGCGGTATAATAGGGCCTCATGTCCACCAGTAAAAAAGAAGAGAAAAGCGGTCAGAAACGCACCGTCGCCGTGAACCGCCGCGCCCGCCATGAGTACTTCATCGAGGAAGTCTATGTCGCGGGGATGGTGCTGGTTGGCACCGAGGTAAAGTCACTGCGAGCGGGTAAAGCCAACCTCACCGATGGCTACGCCCGTATCGAGAAGAACGAGCTGTGGCTCCACAACCTGCATATCGCCCACTTTACGCAGGGCCATGGCGACAATGTCGAGCCCACGCGCACCCGCAAGCTCCTGCTCAAGCGCAAGGAGATTGACCATCTGCTGGGCTTGACCCAACAAAAGGGCCTGGCACTGATCCCCCTCGCGATTATCTTTGAGCGCGGCTTTGCCAAGATCGAGCTGGGGCTAGGGCGCGGTAAGAAGCTCTACGACAAGCGCGAAGATATCGCCAAGCGCGATGCGGACCGGGAAGCGCGACGCGAAGTTTTTGGAAGGAATTAAGGACGAATGGCAAGGACAGTGAAGGTGCCCGTGCTGGGGCAGTCGGTGGAGGAAGTTCGGATCGTTCAGTGGTTCAAGAAAGTCGGTGACACGGTCACGATTGGCGAGGCGCTAGGTGAGCTAGAGACGGACAAGACCAACATGGAGTTCGCCAGCACGGAGACGGGCACGATTCTGAGCATTCTCTCCCCCGTGGATAGCTACGTCAAGGTGGAGACCCCGCTCGTGCTTGTCGGGGAGCCGGGTGAGAGCGTCACCGTACCGACGGAAGCTGCCACAGCTCCTGTTGAAGCTGCCACAGCTCCTGTCGCTGCCCTCACTCCTGCCGTTGTTGCGGCGGCCCCAACGCCCCCCGTATCCGCCCCCGCCCCCCTCCCCCCCAGCCCCCGCCGGGTACCCTCTGGGTGGGGGGAGCCAATAACGGGTGCGATTGATGCCTCGCCGCGTGCCCGCCGCATTGCCGATGAGCTTGGCGTGAGTGTCAAAGACCTCGCGGGAAAGGGCACCGGGCCTGGCGGGCGCATTATCGAGCGCGATATTGAGGCTGCGCACGCCGCTATGCAAGCCCAAGCGCTCCTAGAGGCCCCTGCGATGCGCATCTCGCCGCTGGCACAGGCAATCGCAACCGGCGAGGGTGTCAATCTGACCGAGGTCGCAGGTAGTGGCACGGGCGGGCGCATCACCGCCGACGATGTGCGTGCGGCAAAGCCCTCCTCCCCCAGCCCCTCCTCCCAATCCTGGGAGGCAGGATTGGGCGAGGGGAGCGAGAAATTGGTTGGGACTCCCTCTCTCTCCCCCTCCTCCCAGGGTTGGGAGGAGGGGGTCGGGGGGAGGAGGGTTCTCCCCCTTGCGGGACTTCGCAAGCGGGTGGCGGACAACCTCAGCAAGTCCGTGCGGGAGAAGCCTCACGTAACACTCAATCTGTCCGTGGACATGACCGAGGCCAACAAGCTCCGCAAGCAGCTCCTGCCCGCCATCGAAAAGTCCGACAATGTCCGTATCTCCCCCACCGATCTCATCATTAAAGCATGTGGCCACGCGCTTAAAGAACACCCAATGGTCAATGCCCATATCAGCGGCGACACGATCACGCTCTTTGAGGCCGCGCATGTGGGAATGGCCGTCTCGCTAGGCGACGATGGGCTGATTGTCCCGGTGATTAAAGATGTCCAGAGCAAGGGCCTGACCCAGCTTGCCAAAGATCGGGTAGATCTTGCGGCACGCGCACGCACCATGA
>Ga0315904_10002109_pt1 | contig 31011 bp, 46 predicted proteins | sample LakEriMetagenome_6_FD_203529 | JGI IMG/M metagenome (GOLD analysis project Ga0315904, IMG submission 203529) | Freshwater fungal communities from buoy surface, Lake Erie, Ohio, United States - Buoy 12 MA120 | ecosystem: Environmental > Aquatic > Freshwater > Lake | place: USA: Lake Erie, Ohio...
ATTGTGTCCTTGTGTGTGGATTCAAATGTTATCAGGTTGTTGGTAATGAGTTCGCCTAACTTAAAATAGCAATCACTTTTGAGATTCATATAGTTATCTCGCACCGCTTTTGATCCGTTAAGAAACCCCTTGCATTTAAGGTAGTCAACTGCACCACCACCAATACCATCTTCATCACAGAGGACATTTGATAGCTTCACTCCGTGTGATTTTACAAGTTGGTTAATGGTATCAACTACCTCATTGATAGGTTTGTGTTTTAGCACAACAAATGTTTCAGCGTGTAACCCATTCCATACAACTATAACCGTCCTATCATCTCCCATCCGTGCAATATCCGCAGTTATGAATTTGTCAGCTAATGAATTTGCAGGTGTACGGAAACATCTTAACAAATCATCGTATTCGTATAGGCGGTCTTTCGTCTCATCGTAATCCCAATCCCCTTCCAAAAGTCTTTTTCTATCCACTTCAGGCAGTAATAAAAGTGATTCGAGATAGACTGGAGACACGTGCGGATTGTCAGTTGGCAAAGCTTGGATGAATTCCCTATCTGACCTAATTAGTCCACTACGTTTGGCATCAAAGAATTCACGATATAGCCATCCTTTGTGTGGGTTGCAAGTCAATAGTCCTTTGGGTTTGTCATTAATTAGCTTATAACGTACACGTGAGGCCAATATGTTAACACATTTTTCACTCACCTCCCCTGCCTCATCTACAAAATAATCAGTTAATTCAATTGAACCAAACCTCTGAAACTCGGGATCTGATGGAGTGTCTGCCAAGTCCATAAGTATCGTTTGACTTCCATTGAACCAAGTTATTACGTGGTCTTGTCCGTTGTATGTATAGTGTTTTCCTGCGATAAGATTGTGATGTGCGCAAAGTTCAAAAAAAGTTTGCATAGTGGATAGGCGAAGCTTCTTCAATTCAGCACGGCCAATGAGGCCACGTGTACCTGGATACTTCAACCTTCTTTTTATCTGCCAATCGCATCCAAGAAACGACTTCCCTCCACCAACACCTCCGCCATATAACACTTGTTTAATATCAGAGTCAATTGCAAGAGCGTTGAGAGCTGCAATTTGCTTTTCGTGGAATTCAATTTTCATTTAGAAAAGTGTTGGGTGTATTTTTTCAATCTTTGATTTGTCAAATCCAAAATCTGTAATATCTTTTTTTGATTGCTTTTCTTGATCTAGCCATTTATTAGCCTTCATCCAAAATTCTTTTTTAATCTCAAACCCATATCCCTTGCGGTTTAATCTTTCAGCAGCAATTAAAGTAGATCCACTACCTGCGCACGGATCAATAACAACATCACCCTCATCCGTGAAAATTTCTATTAATGTTTTTAATAGTTCAACTGGTTTTTGAGTTGGATGTATTTTTTCGCTATCATTATCACGTGGCCAATCCATACAATTGAAAATCATTTTTCCATTATTCCTAAATTTTGGAAGTCGATCACGGTAAAATATTAACCCATATTCGCAATTCCCAACTACCTTCATATTTGCTTTTAGAACTTGTGCGCTAAAATTCTTTCTAAATACTAAATTGATATAATTATTAAGGCCGTATCTTTTAGCTAATTCAATAAGATACATTTGTTGATCAAACGCACAAAAAATAATCATGCATGGTGCTTCACTTTTTTGCCTTGCCTCTCCTTCTACCTTTTCTTTTTTTGGTTCAGCTTTTAACATGGTTGAGCAAAAATGCATAAATTCAGCAGGTCGAAAATCCTCATCAGTATCAAAGAAACTTTTTCCTGCTAATTCGCTTTCACCATTTGAATTGTCCCCATCTTTATACCACGCTGGATTTGATGCGTATGCGTTGTTTCCTAAGTTATAAGGAATATCAGCAATAATCAATTGAGCCTTTGGTATTGCATACGATTTGTAATTTTGGAAGTGATCTCTGTAAATCATTTTTTCATTTTTTTAGTTTTTCTTTTGCTTTTTGTTGTAATATATGACTATCCATTATATCAGCATAGACCAGTCTTGAAAGTTCCGCCTGATAATCTTCTTTGATTCTATCCTTTGCCATCTTATCAAGTCGCTTAAATTTGTAGTCACTCATTTGATTTGCATCAAGTGTCTTTTTGTATGCCATAAATTGCCATCTCTTCCACTCGTCATCACTCCAAGTGGCATCCGTGTAAGCACCCAACTCATATAACTTGCGAAGCTTCATTGGTGCAAGCATCAGCACGTAATCACGTTTGTTTTCTTTCCACATTTGGACATCTTCAGTGAACATTTGTAACCAATCAACTGGAGTGGATTCATCTACTGAAGGTGCAGGAATAGATAGCTTTTGTTTCTTTTTGTCAATGGCTAAATTCATTTTCATTTTATATTCCGAGTATTGCTTTAATACATCAGATAAGAACGCAACCGACATTAACCCAAAGCATTCGACACGTGGCCAATCTTGACCAACTGCATTGAGTTGGAAGGCTAATGCCAGTTCACCAATTGTAACATATCTATAATGCCCTTGAATCACTCCATACAATAGATTCGTTTCTTCGTCTGAAGGTAAGGTCTTGATTCCGTATAGAACGATTCCATAACTCAAAGTCTGCTTAAAAATTGAGAGTGTGCAATCTCCAAGATTTATTTGTTCTTGCGCTTGGAGATATGCCTTCTCGTTATGCGTCAAGCCATTGTTGTAGGCTTGTCCGTTGTACTCTGCCAATTGTGTCATTGTGATTATTTTTAGTTACAAATTTAGTTAAGTCCCAAGCTGACCTCATCGCAGCTTTCCAGTCCTTCATCTTATTTTTGCCGTACTTCCAACCAGTGTTAGTATAGTGACTGATAAATACATCAGCGAAATTGAGCGCATCCTCTGAAGTTGCGTTTGGCATTTTCTCAAGGAAGTGGTCTGCGACTTCCTCAAGAGATGGCACAATGAAATGCGAGCCTGCTAATTTTTTCGGGAGTAGTTCCTCCAGTCTTTTTATCCTCTCTTCCAAGGATTGAACCTTTGAGAGTAAAGTAAGGTTGTCCATATTCTAATAGTTTTTTAGTTTGTTTGCAATTATAACCATATTTCTCCAATGTCTCAAAAAATTGATTTGCATTGAATTGATATTCCCCATCCGTTCCGTACAACTCGCAGAACTTTCGAGTGCAATGGATAGCCGTTGCGTGGTCTTGATCGAATTGTTGTGCAATCCTTTGCCAAGTAAGATTACCATCAGCTAAAAAAAGGAACGTAATAAACATACCACGTGCATCAACAATGTTTCTTTTGCGTGACTTTTCGTGGATATCTTCAGGACTAACCCCATACACCTCCTCGCAGCACTGGTAAAGGATGTCGTTCAATGTTTTTTGGCTATCAAATTTCTCTACCAACTCATCTAAATTTTCGATTAGTTCGGGGATTATTTCAGAGTTTAACAATTCACGCAAGTTTCTAAATTGACTTTTACTTTGAACGCGCATATTGTCAATGACCTTTAGTAATAAATCATTCATTGCAATAGATTTGAGGTTCGTGTTCATTTTCATTTTCAGCTACTGCCAATTCTATCAATTCGCATTTATCCACGTTGATAAGCTTCGATAGCTTTTCGATGTGATGTATTGACATTGTCAGCGGATAGCTTTCATACTTGCGACCAGTTGGCCAAGTCACTTCCATTGCTTTTGCGAATTCCTGCGTATTGGCGAAATGGGTTTTAATTAGTGTTCTAAATTTCATTTTTTTATATTTTACCAGTGAATAATACTTTTAAGCGTTGGACAATTCCAAGCGTTGGTTTTCTGCGATGTGTTACCTTTCTTGGCTCAACCTTAATTACTTTCTTTGAATCAACCTTAACTTTTGTTTCAGTGAATAAATTTGGTTGAGATAGATTGCTTTTATAGAGTTTTGAATTGTATTTTTTATTTGAAAGTTTACACAATTTCACAAGCTCATCCAATTTACCTTGCGTTAAGCGTTCAGCTGCTCTGTAATAACCATCTTTTTTATAAACAATTTTTGATTTTTTCAAAGGAGCATAATAAGATTTGCTCATTGCTAAGTGAGTCATTACATCATTCAAATTGGTGTAATGATTAGAGTTAATCAATTTGCATAATTCAGTTAATCTCTTATGCATATCTTTTTCGTTTCGTAAAAATCGTTGCTTCATAGTAATTTTCTTAAATAGTTAAATAATTCTTGGGGACTCTCAAACGTAATGTCCCCCCTTAAAAAGGGAGGTCATCAGCGTTATTCATTTTGCCATCTTGGATAGCGTCCTTATATGGATTTTCGCCAGTGGTCAAATAGATTTCAAATGCCTGAGCAGTAGCGCATATCATCCCAATCTGTTGGTTGATTGGTTGACCTTCACCTTTGTGCAAATCAACTGCTGCCTTCAACGCTACCGCACGTGCAATGTCAGCAGACTTATCTTCATTTGATTTTGCAAATGACTTTGCACTACCTCCACCATTCCAAGCGGGTTTGTTGGATTGCAAAAACTTGATATTCCAATACTTGCCTTTTTGCGTGTACTCGTAATTCATCTCGTCACCAACTTTGTAAGGTGGTGTCTGTGATTTGGATAACGTTCCTCCAACGTCTCCGTTCTCCATTTCTACTTCGAATTTGAAGTACTCATTCCACGTGCCATCAGCTTGGATGGACTTGATTTTTGATGTTTTCATTTTATTTTGGTTTTTAATGATTTCACTATATTTTTTTTCTAAATCGGTTTCGAAGTCAATATGCATCATAACTCCTTTGTATGCAACTGTGATAAGCCTTCCTTGACTAAATTCATATTCCTCTCTTTTGCGTTGGCGATATGATAATGGTTTGCCAGTCTTGAACTCATCCCAATACTGCCATTGCTCAGTCATCGCTTATATGTTTTTTCTTTCAACAATGCCTCCATCCTTTCAAATGGTTTGCGTGGTGAAGCATCCGCAATGTGTTGGGCTATTGCGTTGAAGTCAAGTTGCTCACTCGGATAACTCGCAGATTGAACGCATATAAACTTGCGTGGGTAAGTTAAGTTTACAGTTCCCATTTGTATTGTGCTTTATTAATTGTTTCTTCAACTTCTTTTCTTTGATCAATGCTGAATGATGAATTTTGTTGACGCTCATTCCAATATTTAACGGCGCAAGTTATCATTGTCAACTCATCGGGTGAGCAAGTGATAATCCATTTCTTTTCCATCTTCATATCACTTGAAAGATAAAGATTTCAGTGTTTGGTCTTTCTTCGCCATCGTGAGCAAATGCCCATCCGTCTGCATCGTAACCGTAATGAAGATCCATTGATGATGCCTTTTCGATTACATAGCGGTTAGCTTGAGAAAGTGATTCGTAGTTACGAACTTCGGCGTTAATGCCTTCTTTGATGTGTACTTGATACATATTGTTTTTTTTTTGTTTTTTAATGTTTAGTGATGTGCGTTGAAGAGCCGCACCCCTCTTTTTATTTTTTAAAGTTGAAACCAACTTTTAGCTAAATGTTCAGAATACTCATTGATGTATGCAAGTATTTTTTTATCTGATTTGCTTTTTTGCATTTCTTGACATTTCATATCTAAAGTAGTATTCCAAATATGACTCAATATAGAACACATATCAAACATTCTCGATGAGTAATTATCAAATTGATTAAAAACTACTTTTTTAGTATATACATCGCAACGGCCACTCCACTTTGTTGATTCAAAGTTTTTTGATTCTTTTACTAATTCAATTTTAATTGCTGTTAATGTTTTCATTTGTTTTTTGTTTCGTTGTTTGTTTGGCAAATGTATAAATAAATTTTGATTTGTCAATAGTTTTATCAAATTATTTTTAGTTTTCCAATGTTTATGCGGGTTTCAGATAGCAATTTTTTTTATATGAATATCAAAAATGCGTATTAAATTAGTCACGTGAAAGGTAAAATACTACATTCAATGAAGCCGAGAGCGAAAAAACCCTTCGCAGGTGAGGCAGGATTGCAACAATCCATTATCCAGTATATCAAAATGTCTTATCCAAATGCGTTGTATTGCGCATCCGCAGGCGGTATGTTCACCTCAATGAAGCAGGCTATTAAGATGAAGGCAACTGGATACGTGAAAGGATTTCCCGACCTCCAAATATGTGAGCCAAATGGAAAATACTTTGGCCTCTTTATTGAAGTCAAAACCGAGAAGGGTGTGGTTAGTAAGGAGCAGAAAGAATGGATTAAGGAGTTGAACAAAAGGGGTTATTATGCTACTTATGTGAAAGGGTTTGATGAGGCCATAAAAGTTATAGATGATTATTTCAAAGGCGCAATATGAGCAACACCGAAGGTTAGCAATCAACCTTTGTGGTGGCAATGTCTATGAGGCAGATGATCTTCTGCACGACACGTTATTGTGCATCTTTGAGAATAAATCTACCATCAAAAATTCAGAACACTACATTAACCACGCACTTAAGATTGCGCACTGGTCTAATCGCAGCCATTACCACAACACTATCCGCAAGTTCAACCAGATGTCTGATGAACCAACAGAATCACAACTGCGAGATTTTGAAAGTGTGGAGGTGTGGTTAGGTGATCGCATCACAAATGAACAACTTGATATCTTGATTTCACGTTTGCCAATGCTCGAGCGTGAAGTCTTTTACTTGTATGCCTTAAACGATTTCAGCTATCAAACGTTATCTGATGAGACTGGGATTCCAAAGAAGGCACTATATAATTTTGTCAAATACGCAAAAAACGAAATAAGAAAAGCAATAGTCATATGATAAACAAAATCATTCAGATGGCAAATGAACGGATGCATATATGCATTGAGTGTCCTGTATACAATTCCACTACTCGAACGTGTGGGATGCCATTGAACAAATTAAATCCGTTTGCACAACCAGTTACCCTGGATGGAGTGACCTTTAAGCCTTGCGGTTGTTTCCTTGACTTAAAAACAAAGATGAGTTTTGCTGATTGTCCTGCACGGAAATGGCCGAAGATTGTGGATGCGGAATTGGTAGAACAAGCGAAAGCATTAGTTGATGAGGTAAAGCGCACCAATGTCCTTTCTGATGGCAATAGAAAGCTATTGACTCAATTAGATACCATAATGAAGGGTACTAACACAAAGACGAGCAGCTGCATTCCGTGCGTCAATAAAATAATTGATGAACTCAATAACCAATTAAAAAGGGAGGAAGTGCTACCTACTGAAGAAGAAACCCCACAACCGAAAAAACGTGGAAGAAAATCAAGAAAATCAGGAGTATGATGAGCCTGCTACATTTTTGTTTTATGTCCTATTTACTGATAGGCTTATCACTTATTGGACTGATGGCCGTGATGATCCTAAAGCAAACCCTACGTTTTTCAGTTGAGAATATTTTGGGTATGATGTTTACCGCTTTTTGCTGGCCAGTTGTTTTGGCAATGACAATAGTCGAATTGTTCAAAACTAAAGATTAACTTTATAGGCAACCATTTAACTGAATTACTATCTTTGTAGTGTTCAGGAGTTACAAGTATTGCCCCTTTCATTTTAACCCTGAACAGTTATAATGATTGGGGCATTCTCTTTTTATTGGCGGTGCAAATACGCTTGGGTAAAAGGAGTAGCGTTACAAGGGGATGATGGCACAGCGCAGCGGTAGCATTAAGGACAAAGCCGCAAGACCATCACACGAGCCGAGAATCGTGTTAAAGTAGTGTCCAAGTCAAAGGTCATCGGTGATACTTTGAAACTTGAAGGTGAGGGACTCATTCGACAGATTGATTGTCTTAGCATCTAAAAGGGAGTGACTGCTGAGGTGAAAGTCAGTAGGATATTCTCATTCCCTTTTGGTTCAGGATCTATTCTCTAGATTAATTAATATTACTTATATTTGTATATGATAAAGAAAATGATAACAACTTTGAAAAGTAGAAATTCAATGAAACCAATTGAATACTTATTTACTGATGGTATATTCAATTCAAAATTTTATTTGTATGAAGATGCAGATGGTTTCAAATGGATAGCCAAATACCCATTTAATCCATTGTTGAACAAAAGAACATTTCACTATACTCAAAATGGTCAACAGTGGGTTTGTAATGATGGAATATTAAAACATTATCCAGAACATAATACGTGGGTTGTATCTTGGGGTGGTAAATCTCAAGAAATATCAAACACAGTAGACACATCAAATTTTATTGAAGGTGCTTTGATTAATGTAATAAATAAATATTCACCTTCTGAGAAAAAAGTTAGATCATTTCCAATATGATAATCCTTCCCGCACAAATCGAATCAATCAAAAGTCGTAAAGATAAAACTACGGCCATTGTAATAGGCACTAATGAACTTACTCCAGCTACTGCAGGTCAACTATTCAGCCTTCAAAATTCATTCGTCTATTGTGCGATAAAAGAGGAGGAGTTTGCTACTAATGAAAGGGACATTCTTAATGACCTTAAAGCTGATTTTGAGATAGAGCGAAAGAGTAATGGTCAAAGGTTAAGGAACATCCTTTATAAGCTATGGGAAAGCGATAAGGAGGGGTTTCTTACCTTTACTAAATACTATGACCATAAGATGGAACAACTAATAAATCACTTCAAAAGTAAATTAGAATTGTAAGTATCAACAAAATTCAATCGCATATGCCATTTGAAAAAGGAAAATCGGGTAACCCAAACGGTAAACCTCCAGGTGCTAAAGGTCAAAAGACTTTGCAATGGGAGGCATTGGGCGAATCAATCACCGGTCAACAAGCGGAGCAGTTCAATGACTTCTTGAATAAGTTGTGGGGTTCACGTAATGATGAGGATAAGATGATAGCAAGTGAACTCTATTTGAAGACACTTGAATACTTTAAACCTAAGCAGGCACGTAACACCATAGTGGGTGACGCTGATGCTCCAGTACAAATAATAATAAGTGATAAGTTATGAAGCCAAAAGAATATGCTGCTGAATTAGTCAAAGCATTTAAGCCTATGGTAAGGTCAAAGATGTCTGAAGATGAGGGTAGTGTCCACGCACGTGCAGTTGACTGCGCATTACACCACATTGAGATGGTCTTATCATTGGATATCCCCACGATGAGTGAAGGTGATGAGCAAGATTTTTATGATTGGTATAAGCTTGTCAAATTAGAACTGCAAAAGCTATGAAGGTGATATACGAATTCACGGATGATGACTATGAGGAATTGGAGTTATTCCAACAATCTCGAAAATTATGGGTGACCTTTTGGGAGATAGAGCAGGAGATGCGCAGTTGGGTAAAATACAATAGCCAAAATCTTTCATCTGAACAACTGGATGGTGTGGATAAATTCAGAACACGTTTCTACGAGATAATAAATGAAAATCAAATAAAGTTAGACTGATGGAAGAAAAAGAAGTTAACCCAGCTACACAATCAACATTCACCATCGCAGTGTTATTCGGTATGTGGCTACAACAAAAGGAGCAACGCAAGAGATTAGCAAAGGCAAAAATCACCGAACTTTTCACCGAATGGATCACCGAACTCGAAAAGAAATTACCCGACAATGAATAAGATAAAAGTATCACTTGACTATAACACCATAACGGTGAAACAATACGTTGATTTCATATCGAATGAAGGTAATGAGGTAGGTCAAGTGTCCGCTATTCTCGGACAATCAAAAGACTTCGTGAGGCAACTTGCACCCGATCAATTGCAAAATGCAATCAATGCATTTCGTTCTATTATAGAACAACCACAAGCTTCAAAACAAAACAGATGGAAAGACTACGGATTCGTTCCCGACATCAACGCTATCTCATTTGGTGAGTGGCTTGACCTTGATTCCAACTGCAAAGACTTTCCCAAGAACCTCAACAAGATACTTGCCATCCTTTATAGACCAATCAGTAACCAACTTGGCAATAAGTACACCATTGAGCCTTACACTTCAGCACATCTAAAAAATGCAGATGACTTCAATGAGATGCCTTTATCAATTGCAAACGGTGCGTTGGTTTTTTTTTCGACTATCGAAAAAGAATTGGTGAACACTTCGCTTCAGTATTTGGATTCAGAAGTGACGAGGAATCTGAAGGAAGCGATGATGATGATGGAGGAGGCATTGCAACAAGCGAACTCTCATCAAAGTACGGATGGTTTCACGTCATTGAAGAATTAGCGGATAGGGATATCACTAAATTTGATGCCATCACTAACACGCAAGCCTCAACAATCTTTGCGCATCTATCGTATCGGATAGATTATTTTAACTTTCAAAAACAATTACTGACTAAAAACAACCATTAAAGCTACTTAACTATATGAGCGCATCATCTCTTTACACTTATAACGTTGTCATTGGTAAGTTTCAAGACTTCGCCAATAGTCACGCATTAATTCGCAGATTCACACACGGACAAATTTCACAAGCTGATTTAGAGAAAGAAGGTGAATGGCCTTGGATGCACGTCACACCAACATCATTTTCATTTGATGCAGGTTCATTAACTTATTCGTGGGATGTCTATTTTTCCGACATACCACGTGACAAAGAACAAAAGACTGAGTATCAACGCCAATCAATGAGTGAGTGCATACAACTTGCAGGTGACTTTGTAAATATGTTGGAAAATGGAACAATCTTCGATGAGTCGGTAGTATTGGGTAAACCAATTTCAGCGCAACCATTCATTGAGGAGTTTAGCCACGTCTTAACTGGAGTTCAATTGTCAATTGATATCACAGTTGATTATTTGTGGAACGCTTGTGAGATTCCTTATGGTAAGCAAACCATTAGCGTGTTTACGCAGGTTATTGATTTCGAAAGTACTCCAATGAATAGCATTGTTTATTATTGTAACGAAGAATCCGCACACGCTTGTTATGGCACAAATCAAACCAACATAACTGATTTTGTGACGATGCTTAATGCAAATCCTCCAGTTCAGAACAACGCTTGTTTTTTAGATTATGGCATTTATTATGACAATGGAGATGGTAGGGTGCGATGCGAAATGCCAATAGAAGTATTTAATTCATTTTGTGCAGGTGGAGAGGTTACATTAGAAGCAATTTACGACTAATGAAAAAACTGCAATACACAACCAATGATCCATCAGCGTCAACCGATTATTTGGCTGCTGACAATACTTGGAAAACAATACCAGGGGGAGGTGGTGGTAGTGGCATCCCAAAGGGGACAACATCGGGAACTGATACTTACACCACAACAATAAGCGGAATAACTGCCTATAACGATGGTGATGCCTATCTAATTAGATTCGCCATTGGCAATACAACTGGAGCAACGCTCAACATCAATTCACTTGGAGCAAAAGATTTGTATAGAAACAATAACGGCTTGTTGATAGGTGGGGATATTATTGATGGTGCTGAAATGTTCTGCATTTATAACACTACATTAAACGGATTTCAAGTTATTGGCACTGCTCCAAATACTTTGCTCGCATACGTAACCAATGCTGATTCAGTTACTATCACAAAAGGACAACCAGTGTACGCATTTGGTGGACAAGGTGACCGATTGACCGTGAAGCTTGCATCTAATTCAAGTGATGCCACTTCAGCGCAAACAGTTGGATTGGTGGTGTCAGCTTCAATAGCTGCTAATCAAAAAGGATTGATAATGGTCAATGGTCTACTCGATGGATTAAGCACATTATCAACATCAACGTGGGCGGATGGAGATGCAGTTTATCTTGGTGCAACGGCGGGAACTATAACGAAAGTAAAACCATCAGCACCTAACCACCTTGTATATCTTGGATTCGTCACAACGGCAAGTCCAGGAAGCGCAGGTCGTATGTATGTAAGGGTTCAGAATGGTTATGAGTTAGATGAAATTCACGATGTTAAGATAGCATCGGTTGCAAATAACGATGGGTTGTTCTACAATTCATCTAATGGACTTTGGGAAAACAAACAACTCAAAACATTTAATGGTAATTCAATTGTAGGTTCTGGAACTGAATTGGTTTTCAATTACGATAGGGCAAGATTTGGTATTGAAGGATTCAGCGATTTCATTTCACCTGCTGCAACCAATAACGCTATTGATTCAGCTTACACGGTGTTCACCCAAGGTTCAGGAGCAACTGCATTAATAAGCGCAGCCCCTTCAGTTCGTGCCACAAATCAACAAGGCTTTATTCAACCTGCAACTGGTACAAATGCAACTGGTGCGGCAGGTATATTTAGCACAACAAGTGGCAATAACTTTTTAGCTTTGGGAGGTGGTGCATTTAGCTTCACAACATCTATTTTAATTCCAACCTTAAGCACATCACTTGAAAGGTATCGCATTGTTCTTGGTATGGGTACATCTGCCATTAACGCATCTGATCCAACTGGTATCTTTTTTACTTACGATGAAGGTGGTATTCAAAATGGTACATCTCCCTCTCCAAATTGGCAATGCATAACGGCAGTAAGTTCAGTTCGTACGTTAACGACTACAAGTGTGGCAGCTACAACAAGTGCTTGGCAAAAGTTCACCATTGAAATTAACGCAGCCTCTACATCAGTTCAATTTTACATTGATAATGTTTTGGTGGCAACGCACACGACTAATATACCAACTGGCGTGAGTCAGGCAATAATACCAAAAATCCAAATTGGTAAATCAATAGGGTTAACTGCACGTAGTTTCTTTGCTGATTACTTTGGATATAAACAAACATTCACAACTCCTCGCATATGATTTTGACGAAATATAGAATGATTACGGATAATGGCTATATTGAGACTTTGGATATGGCAGAGGCTGAAGCTTATGGCAATTATATAATAGTTACAGAGGAAGTTGCAGATGGCGAATAATCCACTCACACAATTGATGCAGGAATTTGGGCAAGAGGTTGTCGAAAAGGCAATGCTTAACCTTGGTGTGTATAGAACTGTCAATGGAAAGAAAAGAAGGGCGGTGGCATCCGATACGTTACGCAAGTCGTTAGCATTTAGATACGACAATAAATACAAGCGCATTGATTTCTTTGCAAAGGGTAAAGCTTCTGATTACGCTGACTTTGTTGAGCAAGGGGTAAACGGAACACAACGTAGTGTGAATTCTCCTTACTCATTTAGGTCTGGAAGTGGAAAAGGTGGAAAAGGTGGAATGGGTACAATGCAAAAGGCTATTTATGATTGGATGAAAGTTAAACGCATCCAACCACGTGAACCAAATGGCTCATTTAAAAAGTTCAAAACACCAAAGGCCAAAGAGGCAGCAATGGAGGGAATGGCATTTAATATAATGAGGGCAATACGAAGGAGGGGAATACCTCCACTCTTTTATTATAGAGATGCAGTCAATGAAACGTTGGTTGATTTTAATGACAAATTTATGGCTGCATTAAAAAGTGAAATTACAATAGCAATCGAAGAAAATTTAGCAGGTACAATAAAGGTATAAGATATGGCATATAATACGGCAATAAGAGGACTAACCGCACAAGGCATTGATGCATTTACTGGAATGTGTTATTCCAATAACGATGTTTCATTTACGATGACATCAAGCGAGTTTGCTAATCCAGGTTTCAAATACATAGTTGAATTAACTGAAAATTTAACGAGTAAGATTTACACTTTTTATCTATCACCTAATGCGGTGGGTAGTGGGGTATTTAATGCCAAGACCATCTTTAACCAATTGATACCAACTGGAGTTACCATCCCTAATAGTGACGATGTGATGCTTCAAATATCTGACGCATTATTGATGAATGACAATTTAGTAAATACCTTCACCATTGAATTGTACGAAGGTTACGATGTTGCAGGGGTATTTACTGAAGATCCAACTGTATTGGTTGCTTATAATTTAATGTGCGTATATGGCAAGGGTAAAAGCAACTTTTTGGTTATGGGTAGCAATGACACCAAACCAATTGCACTATCGCAGTATTACGACAACACACTTGGATTCAACAAAGAAACGGTTGCCACTCGCATCAACATTCCTTTAAGCTTACAATCTGAAGTCATCAATTGGCAACGCATCTCACGTTCAAATGTTTTAGGAGCGCAAGATTCAGCTTACAAGATTCTTTCGTGGATTGCAGACGATGGAACGTACATCAATCAAAATTATCCCTACGTAAACATTGCGAATTTTAGATATGTATTGTACGACAATACCTATGATGATTTTGTGACTTTTGATATTCCAATGCAGTTTTCGGATAGCGCACTATTGCACATTCCTGCAGGTCTTAAAAATTTAGTTGATGGCTCATTCATCACACAAGCACAAGCTGATGATACTATCTTTTGGACAATTGTAGGGATAGATGATGAAGATGTTGAGATAACTGCCAAGTATGGATTTTATATTGACGAAGATTGCAAACATAATCCAGTTCATTTGTATTGGTTGAATCAGATGGGAGGATGGGATAGTTACTCATTTATCAAGAAAAATGAAAGGTCTATTGATGTTGAAAAGAAAAGATATAAAAGTTATCTTGGCAACTATAACACGGCAAGCGTTGAAACTCCATTTGATACTAAAAATTATTCACGTGCATTAACCGAACGTGAGCCAATCGTAAAGACCTTCATTAACTTAACAAGTGATTGGTTAACGGAATCCGAGTATAAAGCAATGAAAGATTTATTCTATTCAAAATCCGTTTGGATGGTAGATGATAACGTGGATGGTTACAACATTTTGCCAGTAGTGGTAGAAGATACCAACTACTTAATGAAGCGTGAACGCAATTCACGAAAGTACAATCAAACTTTAAGACTTCAATTGGCTAATGAATATGACACTCTAAATAACTTACCTGCTCAATTCCCAATACCTTCGCCTGATCCTTGCGAATTGTTTACCATTTTTGGAAAACAATCTGGAAGTACAACAATGACAGTAGGGGCAAACGTTGATGATTCTTGTAATATAATAGCTACAAATGCAGGTCGAAATAGATACATAACGGTTACGGTGAGTGAGGTTGGGATGAGTATAGTGCCAGGTCAAGCATATTACGTTGAAATCAATTACACACCGAATATACCTTATGCACACGGAGCGAATGGATTTATAGACCTTGGAAATGTGGCAACTGGTGGTGGAACAAGAACGTATTTTTCAATGGATAATTCAGGCACTCCAATTATAGCAAGTGGTGTTTGGGGTACTGGTTTTTCTGCCAGTCAATACTTCCAATTACAACTGCCAGTTTGGAGTGGTGGCGGTACATATACAGGTAACATTTATGTAAAGGTCGGTCAAGGTAATTGTCCATAAAATTAAACTATGCAAACAGCACTCATTTTATACACGCAAGGGGATGAAACACCTCTATTGGTTGACCTTTATGAGAACGAAAACATCTCTTTGAATTGGTCGTTCAATGACATTCAAGACCTTGCACCACGTGGTAACTATTCGAGGACTTTTCGGATTCCATTCACTCCAACTAATGCAAGTATTTTTGGATTCATTCAAGAGAATACTTTTCAATTTAGTGGATTCAATCCAAAGCGTAAAATCAACGCATCTATCACGGTTGACACTATACCAATCATTGAAGGTTATGTGCAATTCAAAGCTGCCTATACGAGCAATGGTGAGGTGAGTGATTTGGAGATAGTATTCTTTGGTAACGTTGTAAATTTTTTCAAGACGATTGGAGATGCTGACTTTAAAAATTACATTTCATCGGAGTTGCAAGAAGACTATGATTTCATTGTGTCTTATGTTACAACGGCCGCAGTTAATGCAAGTGGAAATGTTTATCTTGGATTAACTGATAAAGGTGACAATTGGGTAATGAATGTAAATGATTCAGGCACTCGAAATATTTTAAGTAGTGATTTTAATATTGTTCCAAAGATTGGTGAACTCACACCATTTGTAAGGTCAAGATACATCTTTGATAAAATCTTTGCGTTAAGCGGATTTGAATTCAATGAGGCTGATAGCACAACACTTACGGAGCAGTTGGATAAAATGTGGATTCCGTGGATTGGCGAAAGTGATTTAATAGCACAACAAGGAAATCCTGATACTGCACGATTCAAGTTAACTAATAGTGGATCAATTACACTTGATACAACTGATTTCACATTAACAAATTTCGCAAGTGGAGGAAGTTGCTTTGTTGCTGAATTACCAACTTTAAACATTGACATTGATTCCGGTTCAAATATTGGTGCAAATAATATTTATACAGTACCTTTTAGTGGTAGTTATGTCTTTGCAGGAAATATGACTATTCAAGCTGACAATTCAATAGGTTCAGTTTGGATGGGTTTTTTGGCGAGTGATGGAGTATCTTCTTTTTTAATAGCTAATGGTGGTTCAGCTAATTTTGTGGTATGGGATAATGCTTTACAAGATTATATCTATAACACCAATACTGATGTTGATGCAACAACTGGAACATCTTCCGCTTTTGTTCAAGAAGGATGGACAATTAAACCAATTCTTTACATCTTTACAGATGTTTATCTACAATCATACAATCTTAATCCATTAGTTACATTTACCATATCATCTTTTGAGGTTGGCACATTGGACATATCAAAGCCATTGTTTGGTAACGCAATTGATTGGGCAGCTAATGCTCCAGTAATGAAGTGTAGTGAGTTTATGTCATCACTTTTTAAGATGTTTAATTTGGTTGTTATTGCTGATGATATCAACCCAAATCTATTGACATTTAAACCGATTCAAGAATATTTAGCTGAAGGAGTTGCAAAAGATTGGTCGAATAAATTAGACGTATCAAAAGACATTACACTCACATCAACGGCTGACTATCAAGCGCAGCAAAACTTGTGGACATACAAGTCAATGAATGATTATTTTAATCAATTATATAACGCACAAGGAGGTCGTGTATATGGTAGGTTGTTGTTGATTGATCCCGAAAATGACTTTGCAACCAAAGAACAAAAAACTGAAATAATGTTTGGTGCTACTCCATTAAATAGCATCAAAGGTAGTGACTATCCTATACCTAAATTTCAGTCAGGAAATGGACAATTTGCAGCACCTGGCGCACGCATTTTGTATAAAACTGAAGATGAGATAACATTCAATATTTATAATGATGACTTTGGTAATGTGCTACCATATACTGCATTTTTATTTAGTCATTACACCACGGCTATTCCATCAATTGCAGATGAAGATTTAAACTTTGGACAAGAAGTGCCTTTGCACTATTTAGATAGCACACCATATAAGACGTTATATCAACGCTATTGGAATAATTATATATCTGACATTTACGCACCTGATGCACGTGTTATTGAAGCTTTCTTTGCCTTGGATTTTGCTGATGTTTATCAATTCAAATTCAATGATAAAATCTTTATCAAAGATGCGTACTATAGAATTCTTGACATTAGTGATTATGTGGTAGGAATGCAAGATAGCGTTAAGGTGAAGTTGATTAAATTTGTTAGCGCAACTCCCGATTGTTTACTTTCTCCAAAGCCAGTTATTGGAATTAATGGAAACATTATTTGGGAAGATTCTGAAGGAGAAACACAACCTGGAACTGAGACTTGTTGTAACAATTACGGATATTTTTGGGTTGGTTCAGAATGCTACGCAACTCCACGAGATGCAAAAGGTAGAGGAGGAAGGACAAAAATGTTTTCAGAGGTTACAACTACTCTTTCAAATGTTGAAACAACACCAGTTAACAAGGCGGCATACATAGCTGATAATGCAGTTGTGCAAGAAATCAATGAAAGAACTTTTGTAAATGGTAATAATGTTTTTGTTGGTGGTTCAAATAGTGGCAGTATTGTGAGTGGTTCAAGTAATATAGTTGTTTCTGATTTGGGAAGCGTAATGGTACTTGGTACATCAGCGAGGGCAATCAATCAAGGTGTGACATTGGGCGCAGGTGGCGCATATGCAGGTGAGTATCAAAGTGGAATTATTCAAGTGCGTGGTGCAGGAGATTGGACAAATAACACCACACCAATAACGCTAACAAATGAAATAGGTAATTACATAACCGTGCCCGATGATTCAGTTTGGTATGTAAAGCTTATGTTGACCATTGGGCAAATTAGCGCAGGTATTGATGGCAATGGAGTAGTTGAATTCAACATTCAATTGACTTCATCAGCAGGTGTGTTAAGTGTAAAGGATGCAATTATAGTTAGTGAAAATCTTGAAACGATTAGCGGAAACTTTGAACTTGGAGTTGACATTGTGGGGTTGACATTTGCACCTCAATTACTGCTAAAAAATTCAACCTATCCCGAAAACAATATTTTCATTGGAGGTCAAATAATTTACAATCAATACCATTATGAATAATCCACAACAGACATTCAAGAACATTTGCGAGATGCAAAAGATGGGCATCAAGTCAGATGCTAAAACCTACCAAAATAAATTACCAAAATGGCTAACTGGTTGTATCAATATGACCATTCTTGCTACTTTAATTTGGGGTACTTATGAACTAATTAAAATGATTTTCAATGGCTGATAATAAGGTAGTTTTAGAATTCGAAATAAAAGGTAACGGAGAGGAAAAAGCGCAATCGGTAAGGGCGCAAATGAAGGCACTCCGTGATGAGTTATTAAGATTAGATGAAGGAACGGCGGAGTTCGACAAGGTGCAAAGAAAGCTTGGAGCATTAACCGATAAAGTTGGTGACTTATCCAAAGGCGTTAACACATTAGCTGGGGATCCGTTGGAGAGGTTGAACAACTCCTTCTCAATGATTGGTTCATCTATCTTATCACTTGATTTTGGAGCAGCTCAACAAGGATTGCAAGGGGTATCGAGTGCGGTAAAAGATTTCAAGTTTGGTGACCTTACAACAGCTGCAAAAGGCTTCGGTACAACGATGTTAGACTTAGGAAAATCGTTGCTATTGAACCCAATCTTTTTGTTGGGTGGTATTATCGCAGCGGTTGTGATGAACTTTGATAAGTTGGTGAATGCAGGTGGATTGGTTGGTCGAATGTTTGGCTTTATTAAAGAAACCATTGATGCCGTCACGGGTGGATTGGTGGACTTTATGGATTGGATTGGGTTAACTGACTCAAAGGCTGAGGAACGTGCAGAGAATCAAAAGAAGTTAGATAAGGAAGCAGAAGATAGACGCAAGAAACAAGAGGAACAAGCGTTAAAAGATGCTGAACATTTACATAAAGAGAAAGAACGTTTAGCCAAAGAGGCAGCCGAAAAGGAGGCTCAAAGAATTCAAAAAATAAAAGATGACCAACGCTCATTAACTGAATTCCTAAAGGCTGAACAAGAGAAAAGATACCAAGAAACTTTATCAAATGACGAAAGAGAAATAAGACAACTTCGTCTTTTGTATTTAGAGAAAGAAAGATTAGCGCACGGCAACAAAGAATTGCTGAAGCAATTGGATGCATCGTATCAAGCTGATGTTTTGATGATGCAAGAGAAACAAGCAGAGGATGATATAGTAATAGAATCAAAAGCACTTGAAACAAAAAAGCAATCACTTCAATTAGTATTTGACGAAACAAAAAACAACTTTCAAAAAATACTTGATGAGGATAAGAAAAGAAAGGAACAAGAAATAGAACTCGAAAAATATACGGCTCAACAAAAATTTGATATTGCTTTTGCAGTCGCGGGTAACCTGATGTCTATAATGGATTCATTGGGTAAGCAAGATAAGGCAGCTGCGAAAAGAAGATTCAATATAAATAAAGCGTTTGGTATTACACAAGCCACAATCAATACATATATGGCGGTCAACGCTGCGTTAACGGCAGGAGGTAACCCAATTAAGTTAGCTACTGGAGCGCAATTCGTAGAGGCAGGTCTTGCACTTACAATGGGTTTGGCAAATGTTGCTAAAATTGCATCAACTAAATTTAATGATGGTGGTAACACTCCTCCTCCTCCTCCAGGTACAATGGGTGGAGGTGGTATGGGTGGAGGTGGTTCAACATCCGCACCAGCACTTGATTTGTCATTTCTAAACAATGGACAAACGAAAGCACAACCGATACAATCTTATGTTTTAGCTACTAATGTAACGTCGGCACAAGATGCACAACAAAAGATATTAGACCAATCAAAATTAATAAAATAAATATGAAAGAAGAAGAAGTAAAAGTCATCGAATATACGATAGACGATAGCGGTTATTTAGGAGTTCACGCAATGTCATTAGTTGAGAATCCTGCAATTGAAGTGGACTTTGTAGCATTGTCAAAAACACGCAAGGTGCAACAAGCAGCCATTGAGGAAGGTGAAAGAAAAATGGTATATGGTGCGGTGATGATTCCCGAGCAATTGATATACAGAGTTGATTCGATGAAGCGTGAATACTACTGCAAATACTCCAAAGAAACCATCAACAAAATCGCGCAAGAATACCTTAAAAGAAATATGCATCACAACTCAAATTTGGAACACGAAATCCCAGTTGTTGGATGCACGGTTGTGGAGTCTTGGATAGTGGAAGGTCAGCACGACAAGAGCCAAAACTTTGGATTCTCTTTCCCCGAAGGCACGTGGTGCATTGGAATGAAGATTGATAACGATGAGGTGTGGCAATCAATCAAACAAGGTGACGTTAAAGGCTTTTCACTTGAAGGATTCTTTACTGAAATCAGTGATGAATATATGACTCAACAAGAGATCGAAAAGATAATGAAAGAACTCGAAAACGAGTTAAGCGGATTGTAACGATTACACCTTGTGCAGGTGTTTTATTTACCCGACAAAAAAGGCCTTCCACGTTTGGAGGGCCTTTCTTGTGAAACCGAAACAACTAAACAAACTAAAAAAACACATTACAACGGGAACAAAAGTAGGGGTTTTGCTACTTACTCAAAGAAAAAGTAAAACATAGATATGAACAAAGTAAGTGAAATCGTTTCCAAATATGCAGACCGCTTGAAGGCCTTTGGTATTCAGTTGTCCGCAGAAGGGGAAATCACAAAAGAAGCTCAAATGGCAATGGCCGTTTTAGCTGATGGCACGGAGGTATATTCTCCCGATGCTGAATTTAAAGTAGGTAGTGAACTTTTCATTATGGATGGTGACGGCAACCCCGTTCCTGCACCTGATGGAGAACACACAACCGCTGAAGGTAAAGTAATCGTGGTTGCAGGTGGTGTAATCACAGAGATTAAAGAACCAATGGAAGAAGAGCCAAAGGTAGAAATCGAAATCGAAGAAGAAAAGCAAGCTGCTTTTGAAGGTGTAAGCAAAGAGGAATTTGAGTCTACAATCAATTCATTGGTTGAAGCTTTCGAAGCAAAGATTGCCGCTCTAAATGCAGAGAAAGAAACTCTTTCTTCTACTATCGAAAAGATGAGCAAGCAACCTGCAGTTGATAGCGTTAAGAAGTCTACTTCAGTTGCTAAATCAGAGCCTATCAACTTGGCGAAAATGGATTCTAAAAACAGAATCTTTTCAATTATAAATAAGTACAAATAAAAATAAAAAAAGAAAAAAATGGCTGATTCATTGACAATCACAAGCACCTATGCAGGTGAACTCGCGTTACCATATATCAACGCTGCCATCCTTTCAGGGGACACTTTGGCAAAAGGATATGTAACTTTGAAAGAAGGAGTTAAGTACAAGGCTGTATTAAAGAAGTTGGCTAACTCAGCTTCATTGGTTCAAGCTGCTGCTTGTGACTTCACTCAACAAGGTTCTTTGACTTTGACTGAGTCAATTTTGACCGTTACAGATTTGATGACTAATCTTGAACTTTGCAAAAAAGAATTTGCACAAGATTGGGAAGCTGCTGCAACTGGTCGTGGATTCATTAACGATGTAGTTCCTGCTAACTTTGCAGAGTTCTTAATCGGATATGCTGCTGCTAAAGTTGGTGAAACTATCGAGTACACAATTTGGCAAGGTGATACAGGTGGAACTTACGCTTCATTTGACGGATTTGAAAAGAAGTTGAAGGCTGGATTGAGTGGTTCTGCTGATCAAACTTGGGCTGCTACTTTAGATGTAACTACTGTTATTGCTAATATGAATGCAGTTATCAACGCTTTGCCTGCTGCTTTGATTGGTTCACCTGAAACCAAGTTGTATGTTAACCGTGCTACTGCTCAGTTTTATCGCCAAGCAGTATCTGCTTTAGGTTATGCTAATTTGTTCCAAGCTTCTGAAGATTTCAACTTGCAATTTAACGGATACGACATTTATGTTTGTCCTGGTATTTCAACTGGAACTGTGATTGCAGCACAACCTTCAAACTTGTTTGTTGGTGTTGATGCTAACTCTGATTTCGCTGAAGTGAAAGTAGTTGATATGTCGATGACTGATGCATCTGATAACGTACGCATGGCAATGAGATTCCGTACTGGAGTTCAAGTAGGTGTATTGACTGACTGCGTAATCGGTCACAACTAATTTAACCACAAGTAAAGGGGAAGGTGGTTAGTTCTACCTTCCCTTTATTTTAACTAATAAAAAATATAATAATATGGCTTGTGAATTAACTGCAGGATTTATGTTAGATTGTAAAGATACAATCGGTGGAATCAAAGCAATCTACTTGCAGCAACACGCTGACTTTTTAAGCGGTATCAGTATTGATGGTGCTGAAGAAGTTAATGGATTGCCAGCTGCAACCATCTATAAATACATTTGTCCAAAACACACTGGTAGCTTCACCGAGGAGGTGGCTTCAAGCGTTGAGAACGGTACAATTTTTTACACTCAAACGGTAACGGCTACATTCTTTAAGTTGTCTGCTCCACGCAGAAAGCAATTAGAGTTGCTTGGTAAAAATCGTTTGGTTGTATTTGTACAAGACAACAATGACAATATCTGGATGGTTGGCCGTTTCGATGGTGCTGAAGTAACTGCTGCATCTACTGCAACTGGAGTTGCCAAAGGTGACTTGAATGGTTATACAATTACTCTAACTGCTGAAGAAAAAAATAAGGCTTACAGATTGGAGTCATTCACTTCAATTCCTTTCGATAACTTCGCAGATATTGACGTTGAAGCACCTACTATTTAATTATCTTTGTAAGTAGATGAATTACTTACAGACAAATACTGCATCTCAAAACCTCCTTCTCTCTTTAGAGGAGGGGGCTTTGCTTTTACCAACGTTTGAGTATTATTTATTGATACTTCAAAACGAAATTACATTAGAAAAATTTGCGGTTATTCCAACGCTAATTAGTACAAATGAAAGAATCTCAATTTTGTCAATTAGTACAAATGCAGATGATGCCGTTAATGGCAGCATTCTCATTACTGAAGGAGGTCGTTATAACTACGTTATATACGGTCAAAATTCGGTTGGCAACCTTGACCCTACTGATCCTGATGTGGTTGGAGAAATTAAGCGTGGCTATATTGAATTCAATACGCTAACCCAATATTTTGACCAACCTTCACTAACCATCCCAAACGATATAGAATACAATGGCTAATCTGATAGACGAAATAAAGCAAAGAGTTGGAGCAACTCAAATAGAGATGGCGAAATACGTCAAGATTGCGCCTATTGAAAAGGAAAATGTATCAAGGGGATGGGTAAATTTTGGTGAGGCTAATATGTATCCACAATATTTGATTGAGTTACAAAGTGAATCGCCAGTACACGGATCAATTGTGAACTCAATTAGCCAAATGATTGCAGGGAAGGGAGTGAGTGGTGGTAATGATACCGCTAATGCGTATTTGAGTGGGTTAAAAATTGATTCAATTATACCGCATATATCAAGAGACCTTAAATTATTTGGAGGTTATTATTTGGAGGTTATCTGGTCAATGGATAGAACAACCATTGCGCAGGTTAATCATTTGCCTTTTGAGAATTGTCGCCTTGCGTGTAGTGATGAAAATGATGATTTGATTGGTGTTTGGTATTCGAGAGATTGGAGCGATATGCGGAAAAAGAAAAACACACCGCATTTTATTCCAATGTTTGATGAAGAAAATAAAGAGACTTGCCCAAAACAAGTCCTTTTCATACATACGTTAAAAATGGGTAGTGAATACTATCCTAAACCTGATTACATTGGTAGTGTTAACTACATTGAACTTACAAGACAAATTGGAGAATACCACGTTAACAATATTCTCAACGGATTTTTTCCTTCATTGATTGCGTCTTTCAACAATGGCATTCCATCTTTGGAAGAGCAACATATGATTAAGAATCAGTTACAGATGTCCATTCAAGGTGCTGAAAATGCAGGAAAGGTATTGACATTTTTCAATGAGGAAAGAGATAGAGGTGTTGAATTCACAGCGTTTCCAATTAACGATGCAGATAAGCAATATCAGTTTTTGAGCGAAGAGTGTACAAAGCAAATTATGATTGCTCACAGAGTCACATCACCTTTGTTATTTGGTGTTAGAGATGGCGGTGGATTGGGTTCAAATACCGATGAAATGAGAACTGCTTTGTTCATCTTTCAGCGTCAAGTAATTGAGCCTTTCCAAAGACTAATTGAAGATGGAATATCCATCATTTGTGAGGCATCCAATGTGGTTGCAACTCCAAAAATTATTTCAAATGAAATTTTGGAAGTACAACCAGTTGAAGCGCAGCAATCAGCAGTAAAAAAAAAAGTTGAGTGCGAACACCAAAGCGTTTCTAAAATCTGTTGTTCAGCAGGAAATGATTTTACAGATGAGGAAGGTAGAATCTTCATTGATGAATTGAAAAGCAAAGCGGAATACATTGATGTTGAAGAATGGGAATTGATTAGTGAAGAGGATGTATTAGATCCTGAGAATGAATTAAACTACACCTCACAACTATTCAACAAGATGCCATCAATGTCAGATGCGAATGGTGGAGATAAGTCACAATGGGGTGATGCAGGACTTTACAAATTACGTTATGCATATTCACAAAATCTATCTGCTAACTCACGTGAATTTTGCGTTGAAATGGTAGGATTGTCAAAGGCAGGAGCGGTGTTTAGATACGAGGATATTGAAAATATGAGTGAGAAAGGAGTTAATGGAGATTTCGCACCAACTGGGGCATCAACTTATTCGATTTTCCGCTACCTCGGCGGTTCATTTTGCCATCATTTTTGGAAGCGTCAAATCTATATGAGAAAGAGAGATTCAAAAGGTAGAATTCTACCCAATGAAGGTCTTGAAAATGATAAAAGAGTAGCTAATAATCCGTTTGTTCCAAGAAAAGGAATTGAAGGAATTGCACCAATAAATAGACCAGGAAGAGGTTCACTTAAATACCAATAAAAAATGCCAATACCACAAGAAATATTACTCATCAATGAGGACTACATCAAGAAGTTCACACCGCTTACTGATGCAGTTGATCCCAATCTTATCAGACCTGCCATCTATCTTGCTCAAGATAAGTATTTGACCAACTTTTTGGGGACAAATTTGACGGTTAAATTGAAAGCTGATGTTGCTGCGGGTGAAATTACAGGCGACTATGAGATATTGCTCAATGAGTACGTGTTAAAGGTTGTGTTGTGGTGGACTATGGTTGAGATATATCCATCTCTTTTGTATAAGCACGACAATGGTAACTTGGTGAGCAGACAAAGTGAAGATACTACTCCAGTCACAAAGAGTGAAATGGAATCATTGAAAGAAGCTGCAAGGCAAAACGCACGTTGGTATACTAAACGAATGGTTGATTATTTGTGTTATAATTCAACATCATTTCCCGAGTATACCAACAATACTGACAACAACATTTTCCCCGATCGTAACCCATACGGAAAGAGTAACTTTTTAATAACAAATTCCTATAAAGAATGGCGCAACAAGTGGTCAATAAAAGACTTTCTCCCTCCATCGTATTAAAGCGAAAAGAGTACGAAAAGCTATTGAAACAATATCTCAAAAAGCAGGAGAAAAGATGAAGATTAAATTGTGGCTATTGGGTATTGCAACGGTCTTTTTGCCAATCAAAGAACTGATGATAACCATTGGTTTTTTGGTGGCTATGGATATGGTGGTAGGTGTGTGGAAAGCTATCAAATTAGGTCAGCGAATTCGCTCAAGAAGGATGAGTGATACCATCACCAAATTGATGTTGTATCAAATTGCAATCGTAAGCGGATTCTTGATAGAAACTTACATAATAGATCAACTTATCCCCATCACTAAGTTAATTGCAACCGTGGTAGCCATCATTGAATTCAAATCAATCATTGAAAGTATTGAGTCTGTAACTGGTAAGGATTTGTGGAGCAAGATTAAGACAATCATTGGAAGGAAATCAGAAGATATAACCGATGCGATGACTGATGGAAAAGGTAAGTAAGTACGTAAGCTACAAAGAGGTAACGCATAGCAATCAAGCGACTGCGCTACGAATTGGTAACGTTCCAAATGCTGAACAATTGGGCAATCTAAAGTTAGTTTGCACTAACATATTCGACAAAGTCCGTGAGCATTTCGGAAAGCCTATTGGTATATCATCAGGATTCAGAAGCGTTGAACTTAATACACGTATAGGCGGTTCAAAAAGTTCACAACATATGCAAGGTAAAGCGTTGGATATTGATGCAGATATTCACGGTGGCATAAATAACAAAGAGATATTTGATTACATCAAAAATAATTGTACATTTGACCAACTTATATGGGAGTTCGGAAGTGAGAATGCACCATCTTGGGTTCACGTATCTTACAACAAGGAAGGAAACAGAGGTCAGATATTGCGTGCGGTCAAGAGTGGTGGTAGGACAGTTTACCAACCATTCTAAAATATATGGCAGAAAGTCAAAAGACAAAAATCGCACGTGAATTGCGTGAGCGTTTTCCCAATACACCAACGCTGACATTAGCGAAGAAATTATCTAAAGAACACTTTGAAACGTTCTTAGGTGTTGAAGATGCAAGGACTGTTCTTCGAACAATTGAGGGAAAGAATGGCGCAAGAAATCGAAAGAATTTAACCGACAAATCATTGGTGAAAAGTGAAGATAGACCTAAAAATCCTTTCAAGTTACCAAAGTCGTATGCAAAAGGAAGGAAGCATATTGATATAAAGGGCAAAAAGATTTTAATCCTATCCGATATTCACATTCCATACCACGACATCGATGCCATTTCAGTAGCTATCCAAACTGGATTAGATGAAGGAGTTGATACAGTTGTATTGAATGGTGACGCTTTGGATTGTCACATGATCAGTGACTTTGTGAAAGACCCAAAGAAGCGCAAGTTCAAAGACGAATTGTATGCGATGCGTACTTTCATTTCCGAATTAAGACAAACTTTCCCGAAAGCAGAAATCATTTACAAAGAAGGTAACCACGAGGAAAGATACTGGCGTTATATGCGAGTGAAAGCACCTGAACTATTCGACATTGATGCCTTTGATTTTGCTTCATTGTGCCATCTTGATAAGCACAACGTGCAATGGATTGAAGGTAAAAATAAATTGAACGTAGGTGGGTTGTCAATCTTTCACGGTCACGAATTTGGTAAGCAATTTATTCCATCCGTTAACGTTGCAAGGGGATTGTTTCTTAAGACAAAAGCAAATGCAATGTGTGGACATCACCACCAAACTGCTGAACACACGGAAAGAGATGTTAACGGAAAGGTGATAACGTGCTGGGGTGTGGGTTGCTTATCTGAATTAAGTCCTGACTACAATCCATATAGTAAATACAATCACGGATTTGCAATTATAACAAGGGGCAATGGAAAAGAATTTCACGTTAAGAACTATCGTATTAATCAAGGCAATATCTATTAGTATTGGAATTGCTATTGGTATATTGATTTGCAGACCTAAAACAAGTAGGGTACAATTTGTAACCAGTTCAGATACCATTACTAAATATCAAATGCGCATTGATACGCTAACAATTGAACGCACCAAATTAAAAACGATATATGAAAAGGACATTGATACTATTTACCTTCTTGATAGCACTGCCATTGATAGCGCATACGCAAGGGCAATACAAAGACTCATTGAACTCGAAGGAGCTGGATTCTTTGAGCGTTGAACGTAGGTTAGTTGTACTTGGTGTACGGACACTTGATTACTACATTGAGTTAGATAAGAACCAACGTATGACAATTGATACATACACTCAACTGAATGAATATAATGTGCGATTTATTGCACAATTAGAGGGATTAAATAAGGGATTAAGTGAGGCATTAAATGAACAATTAAGGGCAAAAAAAAAGTGGCGCAATGCCACTCTTTTGATATCAGGTGCGAATGTCATTTTTTTGACATCATTCTTTTTAAATAGATAGCAAAATCAAGAGCCTCTTCGTATGCGTGCTGCATCCATTCACGCTCTGATAAATTCGCATTATCTACTGTCGTGCCATACTTCATTCGTCCCATCTTTTCACGTGAGATAAGGTCAGTTATTACTTCTTTGTAGACATCACTTTGGCAGTTGTCGAAATCGTGTGTTATATTCATTTTTCTATATTATTTCGGTAGTAATTATTTGTTGCATTTACAATTATTTCTAATTCACGAAAATTGCAATCTTGCACCTCTTTATTATTTCCTGCAATCATTCCTTGACAATAAGCTTCAGTAATTTCATTTTTATATTGCCTTCTGGCATCTTCTAAATCTCTATTAAAATGCACTAAATATGCCTTGCCAAAATCATAGTAATGATCTTTCATTGACTTTCTAAATTGGTCAATTAGTTTTTCTATTGAGTTCATTGCTCTATTATTTTTTTTAAGTTTGGTGTAAAATAGTTTTCTCCTTTCATCACCTTTCCATCTTCACGATAAATGGGTTTATTGAACCTATCCAGTTTGCTCATATTACTTGCGTGGACTTCGTCAAACATCGCTTCAAGTTTGTCATCAATTCCAAGATGGATAGCATATCCAAAAAGTAAATATATTTGATCTATAATAGCATCAGATAACTCAATGAGGTCATCAGCGTTTTTCATCTCATCTAATTCTTCTTGAATTAATCTTTCGTGCAACATACAATCTTGCATTGTCTTGCATCCATCCATAGGTAGATTAAATCTTTGGCGAAATTCTCGCACTTGTTCTATTTGTTTCTTCATCTTAATACTCTTTTTAATACGCTAAATTTAGACTTAAATTCCTCTTTGGTAAACTTGCCTATTGAATAGTCAAAGAACCAACCTTCGCCATCTTTTGACCATTTGAAGTAATTACAAATGCGGCAACACTTCACCCTCTTATGGTCACTTGGTCTTTGATATTTCATCTTGTCCTTGCTAAACATCAGCAAAGGAAATTTACGATTGCAACTAAAGCACTTCTTCATTTCCAAATGTTTCTTTGTAGTATTGTTCAGATTGTTTAAGCATATCATCATTTGGTTTTAATAGTGTAATTATTGACCCATCATAATGAGCCTCTTCAATCTCCTCTTTGTGCATTGCTTTGGCTTTTGGTATTAGTTCTTTATACCATTTATCCAGTTCCGATTCAGGTGCAAATTCAATTTGTTTACTAAACTCATTTAGAAACCAATCAATACTACTTTGCTTATTCATTTACCACCTCCACTTTTTCAGATTCCTGTTTTGCGTTCTGAATCAATTTAGTCAATTCGGGCAGCATCCAGTAACCATAGGTTGCCATTTCATAAGTGAAGTCATCCAACTGCCGAGTAATATCAGGTAGTATCGCACCATCCACATTCCAAAGTTCCGTTATTGTCTTGCCGTGTTCACGTTGGATGGACTCATTGAGTCGCTTCATCAGCATTTTAGTTTGATGGTTGTAAAACCATTTGACGGTCTCACATTCATCCGCTGCATACAATGAAGCCTGCAACCACATTAGTAAGTTAAGCACCTTTAACTTTTCGTGGTCGTCTTGTGTAATTTTGTTTTTCATAACTCGTCATTGATTTGTTTAGAGATTAGTTGTAGTGCATACTTTGCACCTTCCATAAATGCGAAATAAGCAGAGCCACTCATATCGTCTTCGTTCCCAAAAGATGCATAGCTTTCGGCTTGCATCTTGATTAGTTTGTTTAGTTCCATAATTGTGTTTTTTAGTTGGTTACAAATATAAATAAATTTCTACGCAAAAGCATATTTCCCGAAATTCTTTTTTAATTCATAGAATGCCCTCATCATAATGGCATCCGCAAAGTCGGGAGAAATGCCGTGCCTTTTTTTCAAATCTTCTTTATTAGTCACTCTCAATTTGCCATCACTATCCAACTTTTCCCTGCGTATCATCTCCAATTCTTTAACGATTGTGTCCTTGTGTGTGGATTCAAATGTTATCAGGTTGTTGGTAATGAGTTCGCCTAACTTAAAATAGCAATCACTTTTGAGATTCATATAGTTATCTCGCACCGATTTTGATCCGTTAAGAAATCCCTTGCATTTAAGATAGTCAACTGCACCACCACCAATGCCATCCTCATCGCATAGGACATTGGATAGCTTTACACCGTGCGATTTCACAAGTTGATTGATGGTATCCACAACTTCGTTAATTGGTTTGTGTTTAAGGACAACAAATGTTTCAGCGTGTAAGCCATTCCACACCACAATCACAGTTCTATCGTCACCCATTCGAGCGATGTCCGCAGTTATGAATTTGTCAGCTGATGAATTGGCAGGTGTGCGAAAGCATCTTAACAAATCATCGTATTCATACAATCGGTCTTTCGTTTCATCGTAGTCCCAATCCCCCTCCAAAAGTCTTTTGCGGTCTACTTCAGGAAGTAATAAAAGCGATTCTAAATAGACTGGAGATACGTGTGGGTTATCCGTTGGCAAAGCTTGGATAAATTCACGGTCTGACCTAATTAGTCCGCTACGTTTAGCGTCAAAGAACTCACGATACAACCATCCTTTGTGAGGGTTGCAGGTCAATAGTCCTTTGGGTTTATCATTAATTAGCTTGTATCTGACACGTGAAGCTAATATATTAACGCATTTTTCACTCACCTCCCCTGCCTCGTCTACAAAATAATCCGTTAATTCAATCGATCCAAACCTCTGAAACTCGGGATCTGATGGAGTGTCTGCCAAGTCCATAAGTATCGTTTGACTTCCATTGAACCAAGTTATTACGTGGTCTTGTCCGTTGTATGTATAGTGTTTTCCTGCGATAAGAT
>Ga0315904_10002111_pt1 | contig 30999 bp, 23 predicted proteins | sample LakEriMetagenome_6_FD_203529 | JGI IMG/M metagenome (GOLD analysis project Ga0315904, IMG submission 203529) | Freshwater fungal communities from buoy surface, Lake Erie, Ohio, United States - Buoy 12 MA120 | ecosystem: Environmental > Aquatic > Freshwater > Lake | place: USA: Lake Erie, Ohio...
GGACCTTGCCGCGCGAAAAAGTGATCGCCTTGGTCTCGCCTTCGCGGTACGCCTGGATCTCAAAGCGGTCGGAAAGCGCATTGACGGCCTTGATGCCGACCCCGTTGAGGCCGACGGATTTCTTGAAGGCCTTGGAATCGTATTTCGCTCCCGTATTGATCTTGGCCGCGCAATCCATCAGCTTGCCAAGGGGAATGCCGCGTCCGAAGTCACGCACGGAAAACCGTCCGTCGTCGCTCAGGGTCACATCGATCTGCTTGCCGTGGCCCATCACGAATTCGTCGACCGAATTGTCGAGCGCTTCCTTCACGAGAATGTAGATGCCATCGTCCGGAGAACTGCCGTCGCCCAGTTTCCCGATGTACATGCCCGGCCGGAGACGGATGTGGTCGACCCAGTCGAGGGATTTGATGCTGTCTTCGGTGTAGTCGTGCTCGGCCATGGCAGGGGAGATTTTGCTTTTGGGGACTGAATAATCCCGGAAAGCTAAGGAATCAACCCCTGAGGGATCCCGACGGGCCGGATTAGCGTAATTAATTGAAGCTCAGTATACTGGGATCAGGGAAGGGAGGTCCTGAGGCGCAGGAAGAGCCGGGAGTGAGCGGGCGTGGGTGTGGTGGCCCGCCAGACTTCGGTCTGGGTGCCGTCGGGATTGCAGAGGATGGTGTGGCGGACGAGGCTTGTGGGGGCATGCGACCAGCTGGCGAGGTCGGGCGAGAGTTCCGGGACGGTGGGGAGGTCGTCTGTGCGTGGGTCGCGCGCGAAGGTGACCGTGAGGAAGTCGGCCTGGTTTTCCGGGAGTCCTGGTTCCGTGGGCACGGGGAATGACTGGATGGCGGTGGTGATGGCCGGGGTGCTGGCGGCGGATTTCGGGTTGGTGCCGAGGGTGAATTCCGAGGCATTGGCGAAGCCGTCGCCGTCGTCGTCGGCCGTGTCGCTGCTGATGCCGTGCTGGGATTTCCAGTCGCTGTAGCGGATGAGGTCGTGAGATCCCGGCGATCCATGGGCGGTGGCGCTCGGGCGCCAGTTCTGGGCGAGGCTGTGATCGGGATTGGCTTCCGGTCGGATGAGGACGAGGGAGGGACCGCGGCCGTCGGCGTCTTCGGGCCATGGATTGCGGTCGTTGTAACGGAAGCTGCGGATGGTGGAACCGTCGGCGGCGAGCAGTTCGATGGTTTCCCCGGAATCGGACAGGCCGCTGCCGAGTTGGAACGTTCCTGCGATGGGGACGTTTGCGCCGTAGCGCAGCGCGAAGGCAGCCGGATTGCTCACAATGAGCACGCGGGTTCCGGGAGCCAGTTCGCGGATGGGCGAAGTGGCATCGAACGTGAAATCGAGACCGGCTCCGAAGCGGACGCCATCGAGCGACACCGTGAGTTGGCCGATGTTGAGGAGTTCGATGAATTCGAAATCGCCCCGGCGGCTGAAACCGGCGGTGCTTTCCTGCGCGCTGGGGGGTGACGGCTGGTAATGGAGTTCGCTCACGGCAAGGTTTGTGGCCGATGCCGGCACGGTGGCGACACTGAAGTACGCATCGGCAAGGGCCGACCATGTGGTGCCATTGAGAATGCGGGCGCGGACAGTGCCCGACTGCGTCAGGGGAATGGGAATCGTGTACGTCTGCGCAGCCGCCGACGGGGTGTTTTCCCATGCCGTGCGGGGATCGCTTCCGTCCATGGTATAATAGATGGTTCCGGTGGCGACGGGATTATGAATGCGCAGTTTGAATCCTGCGGGAACGGTGCCGCCATGCTGTGCCGCATTGCTGGCATCGCTGCGGAATTCGGGAGCTGCCACCGCCGGGTAAAGCGGCAGGGCCGTGCCCGAGACATTGAACGACCGCAGATTGGCCAGCGCGGAATTGCTGGTCGCCGTCAGATTCCCGCGTGCCGGGAGGATGGTATTGAGAATTCGGTTCTTCTCTGTGGTCCAGACAGGCGTCGCAAAGGTTCCATTGGTTGTGTAGGCATGCGGTTGACCGGCTGTGCTCCGGTTGTCGCCCCAGCGCGCCGATTCGCCGCGCACGCCCCATGGCTCGATCTCGGCAAAGCGCCGGTTGAAGGCGGCCCGGAGGCCAGCCGTGCTCAGGATTCCGTTATTGAAAAGATGGCGGTGGGCGCGGTCGGCAAACTGCAGGCGGAATTCCGCATTGCGGGCGAGTCGGCGTGTGATTGCGCCAGGCCCGCGGCTCGAAGTTTCTCCGTCACCGGTCCAGTTGCCCTGCGTGAAGGTGTTTTCCGATTCGATCCGGAAGACGTGTTCAGCATCCCATGAATGCCATTGCCAGCGAGCCTTGGGATCGTTCCTCCGGATGCTCGCATAATAATTCTTGTGCGGCCAATCACCATTCGCGGCGACGCAATTGAGCAGAATGTAATCGATGAATGAGGGAATATCGATGCGCGCGGCGGCAGCTTCATAGGCGGCACGGCTCGCGAGGTCGGGAACGGGGTTCGGAGCGACCCGACCGATCCCGAGGAGATCGAGCATTTCCTCGTAATTGCGCAGGGTCGTGCAGTTGAAATACGCGGTATCGTTGGCGCTGCCGAGCGCGAGGGCGGGATTGATGAGGCCGGAAGCGACGACTTGGCCGGCCACCGTATTGCCATCGACGCCGGTGGCTGCCGAATGCTTGAAGATATCCCAGTCGTCCTTTGATCCCCCGCGGTAATCGGACATGAATTTTTCATCCGGTTGGTCGTGGACCAGGTAGAGTCCCCAGTAGAGACCATTGAGGAAAAGATGCACCGGACGCGTGCGGAACGAATGACCACCCATGGCATTCTGCAGGTCGGCCATGACATGGTCGCGCACGTAATCGCCCCGCTGACGCTGCGTGGCATCGGAATGCACCCACGCCTGATTGAGCCGGGCATCGAGAATGAAGCGATCGTGCGTGGGCGCGGCGTCGTCTCCGTAGAACGGGAACGCGACATCGTCTTCTGCCTTGAAGTTCATGGATAGCTTATAGCTTTTCCAGCGCTGCTGGCTGGTGCCGCCGAAAACGTGCACGCGTCCATTCGTCTGAAAGCCGCGTCGCGCATTGGGATCGGTGGCATTGCCATCGGGATTGATGAATTCGAGGGAGGCCGCCCGGGGCGATCGTTCATTGGGCACACCGACCTCCGCCCCGACATAGACTCCGCGCCGTGCCACGGGGGTGGAGCCATAATCGGGGGCGGTCGTGTTCGGTCCAAAGCACTCGCGCCACGGCATCACGAGCGACATCACAGGAAGTTTCCGCAGGTCTTCGGCCGTGAAGCGGTTCGCGGGATTCGGGTACTGATTGCTCCCGGTCTCGACCGCCCAGTCGGGCCCGGCGGGCGTCCGGATGGTGCCGCCGCTGGTGCCCCACGGAAAGGTATCGGCTGCCGTGAGCCCCATGCTCGCGGGCGGACCGTTCTGACTCAGTACCTGGTTTGCGAACAGGTATGTATGCGTATCCGGGGTCGAACTTCCGAGTCCGGTTTTCCATGCCACCGCGCGGACAATGGTGGTGCCGCTGATGGTGAACGAGGCACTCGGCAGGGTCTGGTCGTCCGCGGCGGCCACCTGCGTTCCCACCGTGGGCGATGGCACATTTCCATTGAGCGTATAGGCAATGGTCGCTCCCGGAGTGGCACAGCTGATCGTCAGTGTGAAGGGGGCATCGTGAAAGCCGCGGTCGACGGAGAATTTCGTGTCGGCACAGGAGGCGTTCACGCCCCCGGCGGAATTGGCGGCCCCGGGCGTATCCGCAGGAAAGAATACCGGTGCCTTGGCAGGATCATTGGCCGGGTAACCATAGCTGATGCCCCGCCGCTGCATTGGATAGGGAAGATCGGGCGTTCCCATTCGGCTCACCGTGATCCAGCCGCCCGCACCATCAGGCTGACTCAGCAGCAGCACCCCGGAATTATCGATGCGGAAACTCGTGTGTGGTTCCACATTGGCCACGTTGCGTTCCAGTCCCCCGCAGAAAACCATCCGGTAGCCATTCGCGGGAACGGTCGTCGGCACCGTCGCCGGTGCCACCGGACCCGCAAAGACCCACTTTCCCGGATTCGCCGGATCGTCGCTCAGCGCCCAGCCAGTCAGATTGACCGCCGCCGCCCCGTCATTGTACAGCTCGATCCACCCAGGGCTGTTCCCATCCATATCAAGGAGTGCATCCGCATCATTCGGACGCCCCGGATTGTCTTCCATGAATTCATTGATCCGTACCGCCCCAGCGCTCGGAAGCATCAGCGATACTACCGTCAGCATCACCACCAAAGGAGACGTTCGCGTTCTCATAGGCAAAGTGCAGGGGAATCGCCAGGCGCAGACTGGCTCCTGAAAGGCTACAGGGAACGCGGAGGCGGCGTCCAGTGCTTTTGCCGACTCTGAACGAGGAAAGGGACCAAAAGGACGGAAAGGGACCAAAGGGACGAAAGGGGGCGGACCTCCTGCGGGTGACAGGGAAGGGCGCTGTTTCGGTTGGGGTGGCGGGCTGGAAAGCCCGCCACCCGTTTCTCGGCGTCAGGACGACAAATGGACAGACCCCTTGCGAGGGGCCGGGTGGAAGGGTGGGAATTCGGATTCGATGGCCGGATCCCGATCTCCGGATGAGAGCGTCCCCAAGGGGGACCGAGAGGACAGCCCGGGGCTGAGGGAGTCCGGACGACCGATGCCCCGGGATGCCGAATGCAAATGACAGGCGCCCTGAAGGGGCGCGAGAGGTGTCCGCCAAGGTCTCGGCGCAGACAAATGGACAGGCCTTTTGCGGGGGCCCTGGGGCATCGCTTTGCTCAGCCCCAGGCTGTCATCTCGGTCCCCGTCGGGGACGCACGGGTTGGGTTGGGGACGCATGGGTTGGGAGCCAATCACAAATGACCAGACGAATGGCGGCGGTCCTCCGTGTTGGGTATTCGTAGGAACGAGAGGGTCACCACGGGGGACCGAGAGGATAGCCCGGGGCTGAGGGAGTCCATACGACCGATGCCCCGGGTCAATGAGGTCAAATAATCAGGCGCCCTGAAGGGGCGCGAGAGGTGTGATGGAGACCTCAGTGCGGACAAAAGGCCAGACCTTTTGCGGGGGCGCTTATTCTGTTGGGGTGGCGGACTGGAAAGCCCGCCCTCCGGTTTGCGGGTGGGGAGGCGGGGCCTTACAAAGATTTTGACATGTGTGGGGAATCGAACATACTTTGGAAAACCGGATTATTTATGAATCAGAAACTGACATTGATGGGTTTGGTGATGGTGGGGGTGGTAGGGATGGTGGGTCGGGTGGAGGGTGGGTTGCAGTTTGGGTTGGGGGCGGGTGCGTTTAAGGGGACGGAGTTTGATGAGGAGGTGAAGCTGGGGTTGGTGGGGGAGTTTGGGGTTTTGTTTGATGATGCGCCGATTGATTTATTTTTGGGGCCGAAGTTCACGTATGTGAATGCGTTGTCGTTTGACCGGACGGGGAGTGCTGGGTTTGCGACGGCTGGGGCGTCGGCGGATTTGGATTTATTTGAGAGTGTGCTGGCGGTGCGGGTATTGTTTCCGCTGGGGACGGAGTCGATCAAGCTGTACGCGGAGGGGTCGGCAGGGGTGGCGAATCTGAGTGTGTCCGGGGAGACTTCGGCGCGGGCGGAGATTGGGGGTCGGGAATTTTCGTTCAACCGTCGGCTCGATGCGGATGCGTGGGTATTTGCGTGGGGATTGGCGGCGGGGGTGCAGTTTGATTTCACGGGCAACTTCGGGTTGCGTGCCGGCTATGAATTTCACGGGTTGGGGGATGCGGACATGTTCGATTTGAAGTCGAGCACGGGGAACATGCATGGGGTCTCCGCGGCCCTGCTGCTCAAGTTCTGAGGGCGGGCGCGGGAGCGTGGCGGTGGGCTGGGGCGTTGCGTAACGCGGGACCTGTCTGTGCCGGATGGCTTTCCGGGTTATCCGGGGCGTTGGCGTGTCAGGTGATCTGGGGTCGGATGACTTTGACCGAGAGGGGATCCATGGCTTCGGAGAGGCGCTGGAAGGTGGGTTCGTCATCGCAGATGCCGACGATGGCACCGCCTGAGCCGGTGAATTTGGCACTGACGCCGACTGAGCGGGCGGTTTCGATCATGCGGACGTGGCCTGGGTTGAGCGGGCAGATGCTGCGTCGGAGGTCGAAATTTTCGTCGAGGAGGGGAGGGATGCTGCGGGTTTGGCGGCGGAGGAGCATGAACTTGGTTTGTTCAGCGAGGTGGGCCCAGCGTTGGATGGCTGAGCGGACGTGGGGGTCGCCGCGGTCGTAGCGGGCGCGCATATCGTTGTGGAAGACTTCGGTACCTTCCGAGAGTTCGGTCGAGTAGGCGATGTAGAGAGGGGGTAGGATGGCGGGGTCGAGTTCCTCGTAGAAGCCGTGGCCGTGCTGGTCCATGTGTTCGCGTGCGAAGTCCATGAAGACGACGCCTTCGTAGACCTGGATGACGCGGTCCTGGAGGCCTGCGGGGATTTTCAGTTCCGTTTTTTCTGCGGAGAGGATGAGGCCAGGGAGGATTTCGCGTGGGATGGAGACGTCGTAGAAACCCATGAGGGCGCGGAAGCAGGCGGTGATGATGGCGCTGGATCCGGCGAGGCCGACGTGGTCCGGGATATCGCTGCGGTAGGAGAGGCGGAAATTGCGTTTCGGGAGGTCGATGTGCTGGGATTCGCAGTAATCGCCGAAGACCTTGCAGGCCGCCTTGAGGAGTCGGACTCCGCCGTAGTAGCCGTAGCGGCGGACATCCTGGCGGAGTTGGAGCATGCTTTCGAACTGCGAGTGGTCGCGGTCGTTCGGGACGATTTCGATGGCGTGGGAATCCTCGATGGTGACGCGGGCGGCGAAATTACGGACGATGAACGAGATGGTTTTGCCGTTGTAGCCATCGGAGGGGTTTCCGATGAGGCCGGCGCGGGCGTGGGCGAGGTATTCGGCGGCGGGCATGGTGGGTAGAGCGGGAGAACCGGTGGGAAAAGAGGCGGGAGATTAGGTGGGCGGGGCGGCGGCACAACTGGCAAAGCCGCCGTCGTCTGTGTTGATGGAAATCAGGGAGTTGCCGGGGCTGGGCGGCGGGTTGTGTGTTCCTGCTGGGTGAGGGAGACGCCTTCCTTGGCGAGGAGGTCGACGAGGCTGTCTGGTCCGGCGAGGTGGCCGGATCCGACGATGACGATGGCGTTTTCGGAACCATGGAGAAGGCTGCGGATTTTCGGGAGCCATGCGGCATTGCGGTCGTCGATGAGGCGTTTGCGGAGTTGGGGGAATTCCTTGAAGCCCTCGCGGAGGAGGGCGTCGAGTTTGGTGGCATCGCCTTCGTGCCATGCCTGGGCGAGCTGGGCGATGCGGGTGGGGGCGGTGCGGGCGTCGCGGATGGCGGTGGCCACGAGCTGATTCTGTTCGGTGGGGCTGAGGGAGTCGAGGATGCCGAGGCTTTCGGCGGTGGTTTCGAGGCCCTCCGTGCGGCGGCTGCCGAGCCGGGCACTGAGGTGGCGTTCGATGCCGCGGGCCGCCGAGAAGCCGAGCCGGTCGAGGGTGGTCATGCCGATGCGGAGGGAAGCCATCCATGGTTTCGACTGGCGGAACGAGTCGATGGCGACGCCTGATTCAGTGCACCATGCGGCGAGGGCGTTTTTTGTTTCCGTAGAGAGGAGGGCATCGATCGACTGACCGGCTGGGAGGGAGGAAAGGGCGATGGATTCCTTCTGGACGTCCGGGTTTTCGCTGGAGCCGGGTTTGGTTTCCATGACGACGATGGTGGAGTCGTCCCATGCGCGGCGCCATGGTTCTGGGAGTGGGTAATCCGATTCGCGGAGGACGTGGATGGAGCCTGCGAGCCAGACGGTGGCTTTGCCTATGGATGCCTTCCAGAGCATGGTCTTCGTGGTGCGTTCCGGTCCATCCGGGAGGGAATCCTTGCGGCGCTGCAGGACGAAGAGCGTGGTGAGCGAGATGGCAGTGATGGCGAGGCCAGTGATAAAAAGGCGCATGACAGCAGGGGAATCGGAGTATGCTTCGGCGTCGGCGCTGGCAGGTGCCAGCGCAATTCCGGAACCCAGATGAAGTCATGAAGCAGTTCAACGATGTACAGATCGATTTGCCGAAGCTTCCCTCATCATTCGGGCGCTGGCTCGTGACGGGGGCGCTGGGCTTGGCGGTGCTGAGTTTTGCGATGAGCACGTGGTATGTGGTGCCGGCGGAGTCCGAGGCCGTGAAGCTGAGGTTCGGGCGGATTGTGGACAGCCGGATTCAGCCCGGTCTGCATTTCAAGCTTCCGATGGGGATTGAGTCGGTCGACATGATGCCCGTGCAGCGGCAACTGAAGATGGAATTCGGCTATGCGACGCCAGGGGCGCTGGATCTGCACCAGGGAGGGCGCGGTGGGCAGGAGATCGTGAAGAACATGGTGACGGGCGACCGCAATGCGGTGCATGTCGACTGGGTTGTGCAGTATCACATTGATGATCTGGCGCAGCATCTCTATCATACGCGGGACCCGCAGGAGACCCTGCGGGATGCGACCGAAGCGGTCATGCGCGAAATCATCGGGGACCGGACCGTGGATGAGGTTCTGACGGTGGGGCGGCAGGAAATCGAGGTCGAGGCCCGCACCAAGCTGCAGGAAGTGGCCAAGCTGTATGAACTTGGCATGATGATTGATCAGGTGCAGCTGAAGGCCATCAATCCCCCGCCGCAGGTGCGTGATTCCTTTGAGGATGTGAACCGTGCGCAGCAGGAACGGGATCAGATGGTGAACATGGCGCGGGCTGAGTACAACAAAGCGGTGCCGCGGGCGAAGGGGGAAGCGGATCAGAAGCTGAGCGAGGCCGAGGGTGATGGGCTCAAGAGGGTCAATGAAGCCAACGGTGATGCGGGGAGGTTTGCGGCCATTTACGAGGCATACCGGAAGGCACCGGATGTGACGCGGCGGCGGATGTACATGGAGACGATGAGTGAAGTGCTTCCGAAGATGGGCCGGAAAGTGATTCTGGATGGGTCGGCGGGGAACGTGCTGCCGTTTCTGCCGCTGGGAGGGGAATCCGGCGCGGCGGCTCCCGCAGTGCGGCGTCAGCCTTGAGTCGGGGAACCATTGAACGAATTGAAATGATGAAAACGATACTTTCTGCGCTGCTGGTGCCTGCTCTGGTGCTGGGGCTGATTATTCTGAAGGGGGCGGTCTTCACGGTGAGGCCGACCGAGCAGGTGATTGTGACGCAGTTCGGGAAGATTGTGCGGCCGCCCATTACGGAGCCTGGTTTGTATTACAAGATGCCCTTTGTGCAGGATGTGAACCGGTTTGACCGGAGGATCCTGGAGTGGGACGGGCCGCCTGAGAAGATGCCGACGCGGGACAAGGTGTATCTTCAGGTCGATACCTTTGCGCGGTGGCGGATTGTGGATCCTCTGAAGTTCTTTGTGAGTCTGCGTGACGAGCGGAGTGCGCAGAGCCGGCTCGATGATATCATTGGGAGTGCCACGCTGGGGACGGTGGCGCGGCATGATCTCATGGAAATTGTGAGGACTGACAAGGACCGGAAGGGGCCGCCCTTGCCTGAGGTGCAGAATACGGGGGACAATGTGGCGGTGCTCGAGCCGGTGCGCGAGGGTCGTCTGGTGGTGGAGAAGCAGATTCACGAACGGGCTTCGTCGCGGCTGCGTTCGGATTTCGGGATTGAGCTGCTTGATGTGCGGTTCAAGCGTCTGAACTACAGTCCTGATGTGGAGGATAAGATTCACCAGCGGATGATCAGTGAGCGGAAGCAGATTGCCGAGCGGTTTCGGTCCGAGGGGGCGGGGGAAGCCGCGCGGATTGGCGGCGACCGCGAGAAGGAACTGCGGAAAATCGAGTCCGAGGCGTACCGGAAGATTCAGGAAATCCGTGGGAAGGCCGAGGCCGAAGCTGTCGATGTCTATGCGAAGGCGTACAATGCGTCGCCTGAGTCTGCGGAATTCTATGGATTCCAGCGGATGCTGGAGACTTACGGCGAAGTGATTGACCGTGATACGACCGTGGTGCTTTCGATGGAGAGCGACATGTTCCGTCTGCTCAAGACCATGGAATCGGCTCCGGCTGGAGTGAAGGCTGCGGTGCCGGCCTTGCCTGCTCCGGTGCCCGTGCCCGCGGGTCCGTGAGGGCCGTCCATTTGCCGGTCCGGGCTTTGGTGTTTCCATGCCCGCCCCTGCTTATGGCAACGGCGTAGTCTGGTCCGTGGGCCTTGGGTGATCTGGGAGAGTGCCTGCGTGGCGGTGGCCCGTCAGGTGAGGATGCCATTGACGACCTTGCCGAAGACATCGGTGAGGCGGTAATCGCGGCCCTGGAAGCGGTAGGTGAGTTTCGTGTGTTCGATGCCGAGGAGTTTGAGCATGGTGGCGTGGACGTCGTGGACGTGGACGGGATTCTCGGCGGGTTTGTAGCCCAGTTCGTCGGTGGATCCCCATTGGACGCCGCCTTTGATGCCGCCGCCGGCCATCCAGATGGAATAGGCCAGCATGTGGTGGTCGCGTCCGTCGCCCTGGCTCATGGGGGTGCGGCCGAATTCGCCTGCGAAGACGATGAGGGTATCCTCGAACATGCCGCGCTGCTTGAGGTCCGTGATGAGGGCCATGCAGGCGCGGTCGATTTCTTCCGACTTGAGGCGGACGCCGTCCTTGACGCCGCCGTGGTGGTCCCAGTCCTTGTGGTAGAGCTGGATGAAGCGGACGCCGCGTTCCGCGAGGCGGCGTGCGACGAGGCAGTTGGAAGCGAACGAGCCATCGCCGGGGGTGCAGCCGTAGAGTTCGCGGATGTGGGCAGGTTCTGCGGCCATGTCCATGAGGCCGGGGACGCTGGCCTGCATGCGGAAGGCCATTTCGTACTGGGCGATGCGGGTGGCGATTTCCGGGTCCTGGACGGTGCGGTCGTGTTCTGCGTTGAGGGAACCGACGGTGCTGACGATATCGTTCTGGAGGCCGCGGGAATATCCGGGCGGGTTGCTGAGGTAGAGAACGGCATCGCCTTTCGAGCGGAGGTGGACACCTTGGAAGCGGCTGGGCAGGAAGCCTGACGACCATTGGCGGGCGGCGATTGGCTGATTCTGGCCGCCGCGGCCGAGCGAGGTGAGGACGACGAAGCCGGGGAGGTCTTCGGCGTCCGTGCCGAGGCCGTAGGTGAGCCATGATCCCATGCTGGGGCGGCCGGGGATGGCGGATCCTGTATTGATGAAGCAATGGGCGGGGTCGTGATTGATGGCATCCGTGTGCATGCTGCGGATGATGGCGATGTCGTCCGCGACCGAGCCGATGTGCGGGAAGAGTTCGCAGATTTCCGCGCCGGATTTGCCGAAGCGCTGGAAGCCCCATTGTGGGCCGAAGCATTTGAGTTGCTGGCCCTGGAGTTGGGCGAGCTGCTGGCCTTTGGTGAAGGATTCCGGCATGTTCTGGCCGTGGAGCTGGGCCAGTTTGGGTTTGTGGTCGAATGTTTCGAGGTGGGAAGGACCACCGGCCATGGTGAGCCAGATGACGCGTTTTGCCTTGGGTGGGAAATGGGTCTGCGGGAGGATGCCCGACCAGCGGGGGGGGGCATCGGCGGCGTGGAGGGCGTCCGGGCGGAGGAGGGTGCCGAGAGCCAGCGAGCCGAGGCCGAGGCGCTGCAGGAAGGCGCGGCGGCGCATCTGATCCAGAGTATTCATGGGAAGAAAACGGAAGGGAGGGGGATGTTTGATCAGGAAACCGGGGGCCGGGGCATCAAGGGGCTGGTTCCGTGTGCCGGAGGGCGTAGAGGGCGGAGTCCGTGCGGACAAAGAGGGTTGCTCCTTCCGCGGCAAAGCTGGCAAACTGCCGGCCCGGGAGCTTCGGGCTCGCGATTTTCGCGAACTCACGGCCTTTGCGGAGGATGTAGGTGGTGCCTTCGCGTCCGGGGAAGTAGATGCGGTCGCCATGGGCCATGGGGCTGGCGCTGAATGGTTCGCCGAGACGTTCCCGGAAGACTTCCGATCCATCCTTTGCATCCACGCAGGTGACCATGCCGCCGTCATTGGCAAAGTAGAGCAGTCCATCGGCGAGGACTGGTGAGGGCTGGGTGGGTGCGCCCTTGTCGAAAGTCCAGAGCAGTTCCGGGGTGCCTGCACTGATGCGCAGGGCGATGAGGCGGCTGCGGCCGAAGCCCGTGGCGAAGTAGACGACGCCATCGTGGAAGACCGGGCGCGGGGTGATGCTGAAGCCCAGCTCGCCGAAGGGGTACTTCCAGAGTTCGCGTCCCGTGGCTGGGTCGTAGCTGTAAAGCCAGTTCGATCCCTGGGAAAGCAACTGCGTGCGGCCCGCGGTCTCGGCCACGAGCGGAGTTCCGTAGCTTTTGCGCAGCTGCGGGTTGTCGTGCATGGAACCCGAGCGTTCCGTCTTCCATGCTGTTTTGCCCGTGGCCGTGTCGAGAGCCACGATGAATTGACGGTCGCTTCCGTCGAGGTGGAAAATCATCAGATTTCCATGCACCACCGGGGTCGAGCCCGGACCATTTTCGTGCATGACTTCGAGTTCCGCATCCGTGCGGGTCCAGACCAATGAGGCATCGCTGGTGCGGAGGCAGGCCGATCCGAGACTGCCGAAGTGGCAGAATAGGTGGCCGTTGGCGAGGACCGGGGTGGGCGAGGCGTAGCTGTTGAGCTGGTGGACCCACTGCGGGTCCTTGCGGGTGAAAAGGAGGACGTTGTGAAGGAGTTTGCCGGTCGCTGCTTCCACGCAGAGGGCACGCAGTTCCACACTCGAAAGGAGGGTGAGCGGCTGATCCCCTGTGTTCGTGCGCAGACGTTCCTTTGTTTCCTCTTCGGAGGCTGGGGTTTCGATGGCTGTGGTCATCCAGACTCTGCCATCGGAGATGACTGGGGAAGACCAGCCCCGGCCGGGGAGTTCCGTGCGCCATGCGACCCCATCTGCTTCGCCCCATGCGGTGGGCAGGTCCTTGCCGGGGGCGTGTCCCTGGCCATCCGGTCCGCGCCACTGGGGCCAGTCGGCTTGCAGGGGCAGGCAGGCGAGGAACAGCGGAAGGAACGCGCGTTTCATGATCCGCCAGAACGGGGGAAATCCCCGGGCTCTGTCGCCGGGTCGGCTGAAGTTTGCGCAGGGGCCCGTGAGCGGTTTGTCATGACTCCCGGAAGACTCCCTCTTTACACCCTGCTGGCCCGGTGCCATGACGCTGAAATTTTGCCCTTCCGTCAATGCCCAAAGACACATCGATCCGAAAGATTCTCGTTATTGGTTCCGGTCCCATTGTGATCGGTCAGGGATGTGAATTCGACTACTCCGGGGTGCAGGCCTGCAAGGCACTCAAGGAGGAAGGATACACCGTGATCCTGATCAATTCGAATCCGGCCACGATCATGACCGACCCGGAATTTGCGGCGAGGACCTATATTGAGCCGATCACGCCGGAGGTGGTCGAGAAGATCATTGAAAAGGAAAAACCCGATGCCCTTCTGCCGACGCTGGGGGGTCAGACGGCGCTCAACACGTCGATGAAGCTCTGGCACACGGGTGTGCTGGCGAAGCACGGGGTGCGCATGATCGGGGCTAAGGCGGACGCCATCGAGAAGGGAGAGAACCGCATGAAGTTCAAGGAGGCCATGATCCGGATCGGCCTCGACATGCCGAAGAGCGGGATTGCACATACCATGGAAGAAGCGAGGCGCGTGGCGGACGACATCGGCACGTTCCCGCTCATCATCCGCCCGGGTTTCACGCTGGGTGGCACCGGCGGCGGCATTGCCTACAACCGGGAGGAATTCGAGACGATCGTCACCCGCGGACTGGATCTCTCGCCGGTCAGCGAAGTCCTCATCGATGAAAGCCTGCTCGGCTGGAAGGAATTCGAGATGGAAGTGATGCGCGACTGCGCGGACAACTGTGTTGTCATCTGTTCCATCGAGAATTTCGATCCGATGGGGGTGCACACGGGCGATTCCATTACAGTGGCCCCCATTCAGACGCTGACGGACCGGGAATATCAGATCATGCGCGATGCTTCGTTCGCCGTGATCCGGGAAATCGGGGTGGAAACGGGTGGATCAAACATTCAGTTCGCCACGCATCCGGAGACGGGCCGCATGATTGTCATCGAAATGAATCCGCGGGTTAGTCGATCTTCGGCGCTGGCCTCCAAGGCGACCGGATTCCCGATTGCGAAGATTGCGGCCAAGCTGGCGGTGGGCTATACACTGGATGAGATCCGCAACGACATTACCCGGGAAACCCCGGCGAGTTTCGAACCGACCATTGATTACGTGGTGACGAAGATTCCGCGGTTCACCTTTGAGAAGTTCCCGACCGCCGATCCGGTGCTGACCACGCAGATGAAGAGCGTGGGCGAGGCCATGGCCATCGGGCGCACCTTCAAGGAGAGCATGCAGAAGGCTCTGCGCAGTCTCGAAACCGGCCGGTCCGGCTTCGGAGCCGATGGCAAGGACCCGCTCAATCCATCAAAGGAGGAAATCGTACGCAAGCTCAGTCTGCCCAATGCCGAGCGCATCTTCTGGCTTGGGGTGGCGTTCCGCGAAGGCTTCAGTGTGGAGGAAATCTACGAACTGACGAAGATTGACCGCTGGTTCCTCAGGAATCTGGAGGAGATTGTGGTGGCGGAACGGGAGTTTCGCGGGTGGGAGCATGCGCCCAGCATCTCCGGCGGCCTGCTCATCCGGGAAGTCGCGCACGAAAAGGACAAGGCTCCGGAGGAAGTACGCAACATCGTCAAGGAGCGCCTCAGGACTCTGAAGCGCCTTGGATTCTCAGATCATCAAATCGCCATCATGGGTGGTTTGAAGCAATATGAAGTCCGCGACGCACGGACCTTCCTGAACATCATTCCGACCTACCGGCTGGTGGACACCTGTGCTGCGGAGTTCGAGGCGTACACTCCGTATTATTATTCGACGTACGGCGAGGAAAACGAGACGCGGCCGAGCACGAAGCGGAAGATCATGATTCTGGGCGGCGGGCCGAACCGGATTGGGCAGGGCATTGAGTTCGACTACTGCTGTGTGCACGCGGCTTTTGCGCTCAAGGAGATGGGTTTTGAGACGATCATGGTGAATTCGAATCCGGAGACGGTTTCGACGGATTACGATACGAGTGACCGTCTTTACTTCGAGCCGCTCACGTTCGAGGACGTGATGAACATTTACGAGAATGAGCAGTGCTGGGGAGTCATTGTGCAGCTGGGCGGTCAGACGCCGCTGAATCTGGCGGCGAAGCTTGAGGAAGCCGGCTGCCACATCATTGGGACCTCGCCGAAGAGCATTGAGCTGGCGGAGGACCGTAAGTTCTTTGCGAAGCTCCTTGATGATCTGAAGCTCAACCAGGCTCCCAGCGGGACTGCGGTGACGGAAGATGAGGCTGTGGCCATTGCGCAGCGGATTTCCTATCCGGTGCTGGTGCGTCCGAGTTTTGTGCTGGGGGGAAGGGCGATGCAGATTGTGTACAGCGACGATGAACTGCGGCATTACATGCGGAATGCAGTGCAGGCCTCGCCGGAGCGCCCGGTGCTGGTGGACCGCTTCCTTGAAGATGCCGCCGAGGTGGATGTCGATGTCATTTCCGATGGTGAGACCACTGTGGTGGGTGCCATCATGGAGCACATTGAGCAGGCCGGCGTGCACAGTGGCGACAGTGCCTGCGTCATTCCCGCCTTTGGTCTCAGCGAAGCCATCAAGGAAGAGATCATGCGGGCTGCCAAGGAACTGGCGCGCGCCCTCAACGTGATCGGTCTGATGAACATTCAGTTCGCGGTGAAGGATGAAGTGCTTTACGTGATTGAAGTGAATCCGAGGGCCAGCCGGACCGTGCCATTTGTTTCCAAGGCGATCGGGCGTCCGCTGGCGAAATATGCGGCTAAGATCATGGCAAGCGATGGGCTCCGGAAGCAGGGCCTGACTGACATGAAGGCCGAGACACTGCAGACCCTCGGGTTCACGAAGGAGATCATACCGGGGCATTACAACGTGAAGGAAGCTGTTTTCCCGTTCGCGAAGTTCCCGGGGATCGACATTGCGCTTGGTCCGGAGATGAAGAGCACGGGTGAGGTCATGGGGATCGATGCCGACCATGCGATGGCCTTTGCGAAGAGCCAGATGGCGGCCGGGAACACGCTGCCGCTGAAGGGGAAGATCTTCATCAGTGTCGGTGACCGCCAGAAGGACCGCATTGGAGCGATTGCGAAGGAGTATCACGATCTCGGCTTCACGCTGGTGGCGACTGAGGGAACGAAGAAGGCCATGGAGGCTGCCGGGGTGCCGTGCGAACTCGTGCACAAGATTGCGGAGGGACGGCGTCCGAACATCCTCGACATGATGAAGAACGGGGAGATCGCGATGATCATCAACACGCCGAACGAGAAGGAGACGAGGAAGGACGAGGTTCTCATCCGGAGCACCAGTGTGAGCACGCGGACGCCGATCCAGACAACGCTCCGCGGAGCCCGCGCCGCCGCGCATGCCATCGGGTCGCTTCAGAAGAACCGCCTCGAAGTGAAGCCGCTGCAGGAGTATCACTGAGAGAGCCGCATCCGGACCGGCCGGTTATCGTGGGCTCTCAATGGCCGGAACTGACGAGGTCGGTGGCGGCTTCGGCGACGGCCTCGCGTTCAGTTTCCGTGAGTCCGCTGAGGAGTGGTGGCAGCGGTCCGGTGGGGGCGATCCCGGCGAGGCTGACGGCTTCGTGGAGGACGCGGACGGGATTGATGGCATTCCGGAGGTCCTCGAGGGGCTGGAAGGAGGCGCGGACGATTTCGGCGGTCTGCCAGTCTTTCGCCTGGCAGGCGGTCAGCATCCGGGTGGACAGGGCAGGATGGAGGCAGCCGCAGCCGGTGGTGAAGCCCGCCATGCCGCGGTCGCGCAGGTGATGGATGACTGGTTGTTCGCCCATGCCGCTGACGACCATGGATGGATCGACCATGGCGAGGAGATTGCTCAGAAAGGGATCATCGTGTTCGTCGGCACGCACGATGGCGTATTTGATCCAAGAGACGAGACCGTCGCGCACGAGTGAAGCGGTCAGGGCCGGGGTGAGGTATCCTTCGGCTTTGAGGTAGACTACGACGGGTTTGCCGTAGGCTTCAGCGAAGTGGCGGATACCTGTGGCGACGCCATCCGGGGTATTGAGGCCCTGGTGGGGAAGCACCATCGCGGTCGGGAACGGGAAATCGCGCAGGATGGACGCCTGGTCCATGCTCAGCCCGTACGATGGTCCGGCGGAGGGGATGATGTCGGTGGCTGCGGGCGCATTTTCAGCGAGCATCGCGAGGATGCCGGCGTATTCCGAGGGGCGGATATGGTAGAAGACCGCGTTGCCGCCGTAGAGGAAGATGCGGATGCCTCCGGCGGCGATGTGCGCCATGATGCGGCGGTTCGGTGCGGCGGCGGCCTTGAGGTGTGCGTCGCGGGCCAGTGGAGGTACCGCAATGACGGATGACGAGACGGGGATCATGAGGGGAAGGCGGGAACGAAAAGGCCGCAGCGCGTTCAGTTTCCGCCGGCTCCCGACTTGGCCCGCACGGCTGGTGCGACGGCGGGAAGCAGTGCTTCGGCGATGACGGCAGCTCCCTTATCCGTGAGCATGACATCGGTGACGAAATGGTCCGAGTCGTGGGGGATGCGGTTATTGAGGTCGATCCATGTGATGTTTTCGGCGAGTCCAAACGATTCTCCGGCGTCGGCGAAACGGCGCACTTCGCGTTCGATCCAGGCGGGGGAGGTACGGGCGGGGCGGTCGGCGTTCATGGAAGCGGACACGTAGGCGACGAAGCTCTGTTCCTCGGTGATGCCGGGGCTGGTGGTCTGGAGGACAGGTTCGCCGGTGAGGATGAGAGTCGCTCCGATGCGGTCGGCGAGAGCTTTAGCGGCCTTGAGGGCATCGCGGTATTCTTCGATGGGGTCCTGCCCTGGTGGGCGGCTGAGACCGTCGACGAGGGGGAGTCTGCGGACTGCTTCCTGGGTGCCGGCGAGGGATTGCTGGAAGGCTCCGGTGCGGCCGATGGAGTTCTGGGCAATGCCCGCTTCCTTCCGTGCGTTCATGAGGCGCTTGAGTCGGGCGATCTGGGAAATGGAGGCGATGCGGTCCCGCATGCTGGGAGGTTTCGGTGCGAATTTCGCAGCGACGGAGGCCGCATTGTAGCGGTAGTCGAAGGGTTGGGCGATGGCGTCATCGAAGCCGGCATTGACGATGAGAATGTCCGGGCGGAGCGACTCGATGAGCGCCATCGAAGTGCTGAGGTTGTCCGCCAGGGGCGTGCGTTCCGATCCGCGGGAGGCGACCTCGGTCTGGAGTCCTTGGGCGGCGAGTTTGGCCTGCAGTTGGCCCCACCATGTGTCGCCATCGTTCTGGTTCATGGCGAGGGTGCCCCAGCCTCCGAGGCAGAAGATGCGTACGGTCCCGGGTTTCCTGGACTCGCTGGCGAGGGTGAAGCGGCGTGCCTGGATGCGGTCGAATTTGAGCATGACCTCCGGTTTGCAGCCGGGCAGTTCGTTGCGGAGCACGAGTGTGCGGGGAGGGTCGGCTGGAGTCCGGAGGACGAGCCAGCCGATCAGTTCCACAAGAATGAAGAGGGCGGCGAGGCCGATCAGGGTGAGGCGGAGGGCGCGGGGAAACACGGTGGGTCGAGTGGTTTGAGAAATTCCGGAAACTTGAAATTGCGGTGAGACAAGCACAGAGCGCTGATTTTGCCAAGCTCAGAAGGGGGGCGGGCATGGTTCCGCGAATCCGGATGGGCCGGGGTGGTTTCCTGCTGCGTTGATGAGGCATGAACCGATTGACCTTTCTCATGACTCTTGCTGCTGGAATTGCCACTGTATCTGCTGCTGACGCGCCCACTCTCCAAGGGATTCCGCTGAAGACGATTGAGGGGAAGGATGCGACGCTGGGTGACTACAAGGGAAAGGTGCTGCTGGTGGTGAATGTGGCATCGCAGTGTGGCTACACGCGGCAGTATGCGGGACTGCAGTCGCTTCATGAAAAGCTGAAGGACAAGGGATTCACGGTTCTTGGGTTTCCGTGCAATGATTTCGGCGGGCAGGAGCCGGGGACGGAGGCAGAGATCCAGAAATTCTGCAGTACGAAGTACAAGGTGACGTTTCCGATGTTCGCGAAGGTAGCGGTGAAGGGGGCGTCGAAGCATCCTCTGTACGAAGCACTCACGGGCAAGTCGTCGCCAGTTCCCGGGGATGTGAAGTGGAACTTCGCGAAGTTTCTGGTGGGCAAGGATGGCGCGGTGCTGAAGCGTTTTGATTCCGGTACCGAGCCGGACGACGCGGAGCTGCTGAAGTCGATCGACGAGGCGCTGGCAGTCAAGTGACCGTGCTTCCTCAAGTCCCGCAGAACGTCTGGTAGCATGCGCCTTCGGGGGCGGGTTGGCGCTCGGCGGGAGTGGCGAGGTCGCGCCGGAATGGCTCGCGGCAGATGGCGAGCATGCGTTCGAATGGGCGCAGGTCCCCTGTGTCTGCGGAGCGGAGGGCATTTTCGACGAGGTGATTCCTTGGGATTACGGCGGGATTGCTGCGGGCCATGAGGTCGTGGGAGGACTGCGGACCGCCGGGCTGCCGGCTGCGGCGGGCTTCCCATGCTTCGAGCCATGAGGAGAAGGCGGGAATTCCCGCGAGGGATTCATCGGTGAGGGCGGCGAAGGTTCCGGTGAAATCGGCGCGTTCGTTCTGCATGAGGTCGAGCAGACTCCGGGCGAGGCTTTCGTCTTCCGGTTCGGCGTTGGCGAGGCCGAGTTTGGCGCGCATGCCATGGAGCCAGTGCGACTGGAATGCATCTGCGTAGGAAGCGAGGGCTTCCTTGGCGGCGTCGATGGCGCGTGGTTCGTCGGGGTCGATGAGCGGGAGGAGAGCTTCGGCGAAGCGGGCGAGGTTCCACTGGCCGATGGAAGGCTGATTGCCATAGGCGTAGCGGCCCTGGCGGTCGATGGAACTGAAGACGGTGGCTGGGTCGTAGCGGTCCATGAAGGCACAGGGTCCGTAGTCGATGGTTTCGCCGGAAAGGGCCATGTTATCGGTGTTCATGACTCCGTGGACGAAGCCGATGAGCTGCCATTGGGCGATGAGGCCGGCCTGGCGGGAAGCGACCGCGCGGAGCAGGGCGAGGGCGTCGGAGGGCGATGCGGGGATTTCCGGAAAGTGTCGGTCGAGCGTATAGCGGACGAGAGCCTGCGATGCGGGCAGGTCGCCGTGGGCGGCGGGCCATTCGAACGTGCCGACGCGCAGGTGACTGGCGGCGATGCGGGTGAGCACGGCACCCTTGAGCGGTGATTCGCGCCAGACGGTTTCGCCGGTGGCGGTGACGGCGAGGCTCCGTGTGGTCGGGATGCCGAGGGCGTGCATGGCTTCGCTGATGAGGAATTCGCGGAGCATGGGGCCGAGGGCTGCGCGGCCGTCGCCCCGGCGCGAGAAGGGCGTGGGACCGGATCCCTTGAGCTGAATGTCCATGCGGCGCTGGTCCGGAGTGATCTGTTCTCCGAGGAGAATGGCGCGGCCGTCGCCGAGGGTGGTGAAGTGTCCGTACTGGTGGCCGGCGTAGGCCTGGCAGAGCGGATGCGATCCCGGCGGCAGGGCATTGCCCGCGAAGATGGCGACTCCTTCCGGCGAGGTGAGGTGGTTGGGATCCAGTCCAAGTTCGCGTGCCAGCGGTGCATTGAGGATGACTAGTTCCGGGGCCCTGACGGGGGTGGGTTCGACGAGGCGGTGCAGGGAATCCGGAAGTTCGGCGTAGCTGTGGCCGAGATGCCAACCGGTGGGCGATGGAGGGTTTGCAGGCAGAGAAAGCGGCATGGTGGGACGGGGGAAGGCGGGTGCCGAGGGACTACGCGCCGCGGCGGGCGCTTGCGATGGGAATTCGCTGCGGCGAGAGGCCCAGTCATGCGAGATCTGCTGCCAGAGCATCGGCCGGCCCTCCTGCTCGCGCCGATGCAGGATGTCACCGACCTCCCGTTCCTGCGGATCATGGCGCGGCGGGGTGGACCCGATATTTTCGTGACCGAGTACTTCCGGGTGCATCAGGATTCGAGGCTTGAGCCGCACATCCTGCGGTCGGTCTGCGAGCATGGGACGGGTCGGCCGGTCTTTGCGCAGATGATCGGACAGGATGTGGCTGCGCTGGTGCGCACCGCGCGGGAACTGCTGCGGTATCCGGTGGCGGGCATTGATCTCAATCTTGGCTGTCCGGCTCCGGTGGTGTGCCGGAAAGATGCGGGTGGTGGCCTGCTGCGCTATCCGGAGAGGATCGATGCCATTCTCGGGGCGCTGCGCGAAGCGACGGCAGGGGCGAGGTTCACGGTGAAGTGCCGCCTTGGGTTCGAGGATGCGGGAGGATTTGCCCGGCTGCTGGAGATTTTTGCGAAGCACCGGCCGGAGGCGGTCACCATTCATGCCCGCACGGTGCGGGATGGATACCGTACCCCCGTGCAGCCCGAGGCGGTCGCGGCCGCGGTACGGCAGCTGTCCATGCCGGTGATTGCGAATGGGAATGTGGTGGACGTGGCGACCGGGCAGGCGTGGCTGCGCCGCAGTGCCGCGGCCGGCCTCATGATCGGGCGCGGGGCGATCCGGAATCCGTGGATTTTCGCGCAGCTGAGGTCGGCATGGGGTGATGGTGAGGCTCCGCAGCCACGTGGCTGCGATGTCCTCGCGTACATCCGGGAACTCTGGGACGAGACGGCGGAGTGCGAGCGGCATTACCATGCCACGAAGCAGGTGGCCCGCATGAAGAAGTACCTTTGCTACATCAGTCAGGGAATGGACCACGACGGGAGCTTCGAGTACCGTATCCGCAGGGCGGCAGACGAAGCGGAATTCTTTGCCATCTGCCATGAATACCTTGCTCACGGCGAGGCAGTGCCGGCCACTCCACCGGTGTCGTCCGCCTTGTTCAGCGGATTTGCGGAACTGCTGAGTGGGCAGGATGGCTGAAGAGTCGTTTCAGCGGCCGGGGGGAGGCAGGAGCGAAGGCAGGAGGCTGTTCCGGAGGGCGGAAGGAAGGATGGCCGAGAAGGCGTGTGCGGTGGCGGTTTCCGCTTCCGGGGAATGCATCAGGGCATTGATTCCGGCGGTGAGGCTGGCGTGCTGGAGGGAGCGGGCGGAGGCGGCGTGCCAGTGGGTGAGGACGGCCTGGGGATCGGGCTGATGGTCTGTGGCGATGCCCTGCCAGATGGCGGAGGCGACCTCCGAGGCCATGAGGCCGAGGCCGCTGAGGTCGTGATGGCGGTGGTCGTAGGCGTGGCAGAGTTCGGCCTGGCAGATGCGGAGGTCGGGGAGGGCATGCCATGCGTGGAGCATGCGGATTTCGGCATCCCAGCCTGTTCCGAAGGGGATCTGCTGGAGGGCGGAGCGGCGGAGGCACCATTCGCCCGAGAGAGCGTAGCGGAATTCGCCGAGGTAGGAAATCCATGGGCTGGGGGAACCGGTGGCCGTGATGGCCTGGCAGAGCGGCTGGACGAGGAGGCGGAAGAGGCGCCCGTGGAGTTGGCTGGAGTGGCGGCTGTACCAGCCTTTGCAGCCGTCGAGGCCGGCTTCCGGGTGGAGGACGGGCCAGCAGAGTCGGGCGAGGAAATCGGGGGAGTAGCCGACGATGTCGGCGTCGTGGGCGGCCACGGCGAGGACGGCGGGGTCGGCGAGGGCGGCGCGGCAGCAGAGCCAGAGATTGCGGCCCTTGCCGGTGGGGAAGCCTGCCGCGGGAGAGGCGTCGGTTTCGGTGCGGGGGCCATCGTGCCAGAGGATTTCGACTTCGCACGGGAGGTTGCTGAACTGGTGGCAGGTGGCTGCGAATTCGCTTTCGCTGGCGGCGTCGAGTCCGATGACGAGGCGGTGGAGCCATGGGATTTCCGCGAGGGACTGGCGGATGCGAGCGAGGGCCGGGGAACCGAGTTCGCGGGCGTGGCAGGGCAGGACGAGAGCGAGGGGTCGGTCGGTCGACCATGCGGCGAGGTCGCGGTGCCTTGTTCCGCTGGCGGTTCCGTCAAGGAGCGGCAGCGTGGTGACAGACGCGGACTGGAGGAAATCGGACATGGAATCGTTCGGGGAGGCAGCGATGCATGCGGCTGGGGTGGAACGCAAGGACTGGGTGGTTTCTGCGGTTGGCGGCGGTGGGTGTGAGGGTTTCCGTAACCGGGATGTTCCGGCGACTGGTGGTCATGCATTATCATTTCCGGCCTGGCGGGGTCAGGAGTGTGATTTCGTGCGGGTTGGCGGCGGCGGTGGAGAGGTTGGGGGTCTCGGAAGTGGTCATGTTGTCCGGCGAGGCTGCGCCGGATGGCTGGCGGGAGGAAATGGAAAGGCTGCTGTTTCCGCTGCGGATGGTGTGGGTGGTGGATGCGGTGTTCGGGTACTGGGCGGAACTGGGGGCAGGGGACCGTGGGCGGGATCCGGAGGAAGTGCTGCGCGGGGTGGTGGTCCCGGGTACGGCCCTCTGGGTGCACAATCTGAGTGTGGGGCGACATCTCGGGCTCGCGGGGGCCGTCCGTGCGGTGGCCGAGGGGGCGGGTGCCGAGGCGTGGCTGCATCAGCACGACTGGTGGTGGGATGGCCGATGGGAACGCTGGCCGGAATTTGCGGAGCAGGGCATGGGTTCGCTGCGGGCAGCGGTGGAAGCAACTCTGCTGCGGCATCCGAGGGTGCATCATGTGGCCATCAACTGGGAAGATGCCGCGTTTGTGAACAGGATGGGCGGGGTGGCGTGCTGGTGTGCGGGGAATCCGCTGCTGCCGCCGCAGGTGAGTGCAGAGGACAGGGCTGAGGCGCGGGAATGGCTGCGGGTCCTGACATCGGGGCGCGCGGCGTGGCTGTATCCGGCGCGGGCGCTGCGGCGGAAGAATCCGGTCGAGGCTCTGCTGCTGATGAATCTTGTCGATCCGGGGAATGTGCTGGTGACGACTGGAGGGGTCAGTTCCGGGGCAGAGCGACCGTGGTGGGAATGGCTGCTCCGCGAGGCAGCGGAGCGTCGCTGGGCCCTGCGGGCGGCCGTCTGTGAACGGGCGGGGAGTCCTTCAGTTCCGGCGCTCATGGCGGCGGCGGGAACGATTGTCTGTCCGTCACTGCGGGAAGGTTTTGGGCTTCCCTGCTGGGAGGCAGCCGTGCTGGAGCGGCCGCTGGTGGCGCGGCGGCTGGGACAGACCCGGCGGACTCTGGAGGAAGCCGGGGTCGACCTTTCAGGCGGCTACGATGCCTTGCTCGTGCCTGAGGATTCCTTTGCGGCGGGGGCCGAGGCGGCACGGACGGCAGATGGGCGGATCCGCCTTGTGGCCCTGCTGCCGGCTGAATTCCGAGACATGCCTGGTGAGGTGGGCCGATGGCGGGCGGGAACGCCTGTTGATTTCGGGTCGCTTTCCGCGCAGGCGCAGAGCGAAGTGCTGGCGGGACCGCCTGATCCGGTGCGGCGGCTCAATCCATGGCTTGCGGGTGCTGGCAGAGTGCCGCGTCGGCCCGATGCCGGGCTGATGGCTCCGCTGCGGTGGGCGGAAAGGTTCTTCAGGCGGCCGGGAGCGAATCATGCGGGTGGGCCGGATGAGGCGGCACGGCGGGAGGCCGGCATCAGGGAGAAGGTGAGGGGCTGGCTCAGTCAGCCACTGCTATGGCCGTGAGGCCGAGCCGTTCGGGGTGCGTGTAGACATTGGCGCGGTGGCTGCGGAGGAAGCCGCAGAGCGTGATGCCTGCCGACGCGGCGAGGGAGACTGCGAGGCTGCTGGGAGCGCCGATGGAACAGACCATGGGAATGCGGGCCGCGAGCGCCTTCTGGATGAGTTCGAACGATGCCCGGCCGCTCAGCAGCAGAATGGCATCGTCCAGTGGCCAGTTGCCTGAGAGGAGGGCCGCCCCTGTGATTTTGTCGACTGCGTTGTGGCGTCCGACATCTTCCTCGAGGGCTCTCAGTTCGCCCGTCCGGCTGAAGAGGGCGGCGGCGTGCTGACCGCCCGTGCGGTCGAAAGAGGTCTGGGCGGCGCGCTGGAGTTCAGGAAGCTGGAAGAGCACCGCGGCATCGCACCATGGCCCCGTGGGCGGGGCAAGGGGAGGGTGGACGGCAAGGGCTGAGTCCATGCTCGTTTTGCCGCAGACCCCGCAGCTCGAGGCCGTGAAGACGTGACGGGTGAGCCGGTCGAAATCGATTTCCTCCGGTTTGGTGACGAGGACATCGACGACTCCGCCACCTGGCGCGGCTGCCGGGCAGACGGAGACTTCAAAGAGATCCTGTGGCGATGCGATGACGCCTTCCGAAAGCAGGAAGCCCGCTGCCAGTTCGCGGTCGCGTCCGGGACTCCGCATGATGACGGCGATCGAGCGGCCATCCACGCGGATTTCGAGCGGGGCCTCGACGGCGACGGCATCGGGAACCGCCGGGTCGAGCCTGCAGGAACGTCCCTCCAGCGTGAGAAGCTGGACGGGAAGGGAGACGACGGGATCAGCCTCCATTGGGCGGAGGACCGGAAGCGCCGGGATCAGCGCTCGTCGATCGGCTTGATGGGCTGCGGCGGGACCGGACCGGTGTATTCCGTGAGCGGGCGGTAGAGGCGGTTGTCCTCGAGTTGTTCGAGCACCTGAGCCGTCCAGCCGGCGGCCCGGCTGATCGCAAAGATCGGGGTGAAGAGGTCGGTCGGAATGCCGAGGCTGTAGTAGACCGTGGCGCTGTAGAAATCGACGTTCGCGTTGAGGTTCTTGCGGGTGCGCATGATTTCGGCGATGCGTTCGCTCATGCGGATCCACTTGGGTTCGCCGAGTTCCTGGGTGAGTTTGATGGCCATGTTGCGCAGGTGGGGAGCGCGGGGGTCGAGCGTCTTGTAGACCCGGTGGCCGATGCCCATGATTTTTTCTTTTTTGGCGAGGCGTTCCTCGACCCAGGCATCGACCTTGGCTTCGTCTCCGATTTCCTGGAGCATGTGGATGACGCCTTCATTGGCTCCGCCGTGGAGGGGGCCCTTGAGAGTTCCGATGGCGCTGGTGATGGCCGAGTACATGTCGCTGAGGGTGGCGACGGTCACGCGGGCTGAGAAGGTACTGGCATTCATGCCGTGGTCGGCGTGGAGGATGTAGGCGACGTCGAGGGTGCGGGTGGCTTCGGCGCCTGGTTCCTTGCCTGAGATGAGCCAGAGGAAGCTGCCGGCTTCCGAGAGGTCCTTGCGGATTTCCGGCATGGGCACGCCGCGGCGGTGATTATGATAGGCAGCGATGATGAGGGGGATCTGGGCGCAGATGGCGAGGGCGCGTTCCTCATTGAGCTGGCGGTTCTGATCGTCGCCACGGCGGTCGAGGACGCCCAGGAGGGAAACGCCCGTGCGCACCACGTTCATGGGGGACGCGTCCTTCGGAAGGCTTGTGATGAACCGGATCACTTCTTCCGGGAGGTGGCGGTGCGAACGCAGTTGGCTGGTCAGCTCAGCGAGTTCGGTCCGGTTGGGAAGCCGGCCGCGGTGGAGCAGGTAGACGACTTCCTCGAAGGTGCAGTGGGCCACGAGGTCATCGATGGAGTACCCGAGATAGCAGAGTTTGCCATTGGCTCCATCCACGTCACTGAGACGCGATTCGTTGGCGACGACTCCTTCAAGACCTTTGGCGACCAGTGACATAATGGGAATGGGAAATCGGTTGGGGTTTTCTGACGGGAGATGCCTTAGAACGTCGGACGGTTCCACTCAAAGGATTTTTTCCTGTTTAGTGGAGGAAGGCCGCTTGCAGTGCCTGCGATGGGTACGCGGCCCGCGGGATGGCGGATGGAAATTCCCGGTGCGCCCGGGATTTTCCGGTGCGTAGATTCCGCCGCATGCCCGCCTACCGAAAAGCCATTCACTGGTTCCGCCGCGATCTCCGGTTAACCGACAACACCGCGCTGCATCACGCCTCGGCCGACGCCGGGATGGTCATTCCAGTGTACATCCTGAGCCAGTGGAAGGGGTCGCACCGCTGGACGGGTCCGGTGCGGCAGTCCTTTCTGGCCGGCTGTCTGGCATCGCTTGCGGCGAACATTGAAGCGGCGGGCGGGCGGCTGATTTTCCGGGAAGGCGATCCCGTGCGGGTCCTTGGTCAGCTGATTGCGGAGACTGGGGCGGAGGCAGTCTATGTGAACCGGGATCCGGATCCGCATGGACAGGCGGTGGAGGAGAAACTGGCGGCGTACTGCCGGGAGAACGGGGTGGCGCTGCATACGTTCAAGGACGTGGTGCTGCATGAGAGGGACGAAGTGCTGACTGGTTCCGGTGGTCCGTTCCGTGTCTTCACTCCGTACCGCCGGGCGTGGCAGAAGCTTCCCAAGCCGCAGGTGCTGCCTGCGGTGAAGCATTTCGGCGACCCGGGGAAAGTCCTTTCGCTGCCCTGTCCGGATCTGGCGCGCTGGGGTCTTCCGGCTCCCGCCGCTCATGTCGTGCCCGCCGGTGAACGGGCGGCCCGGGAACGCATGAAGCAGGCCATGGATAAAGTGATCGCTCACTACGGAGAACGGCGGGACATTCCCGATGGGCAGACCACCTCACGGCTCAGTCAGGACCTCCGCTTCGGGACCGTCTCGATCCGTGAGCTGCATGCCCGGGCGACCGTGCTGCAGCAGGGAGCCCCAGCCGCGGTGGCCGGCAGCATTGATTCGTGGATCAATGAACTCGCATGGCGCGAATTCTACATGCAGATCCTCTGGCGTTTTCCGGATGTGCTGAGCCTCGAGTTCGACCCGAAATTCCGCGGACTGCCATGGGAATATGACGAGTCGAAACTGGAGCGTTGGAAGACCGGGACGACCGGGTTTCCCATGGTCGATGCCGGGATGCGCGAACTCGCTGCTACTGGGTTCATGCACAACCGGGTCCGCATGATCACGGCCATGTTCCTGACCAAGGATCTGCGGCTCGACTGGCGGCTTGGCGAGCAGTACTTCATGCAGGCGCTCACCGACGGTGAAATCGCCAGCAACAACGGTGGCTGGCAGTGGAGCGCCGGGACGGGAGCCGATGCAGCGCCCTACTTCCGCATTCAGAATCCATGGACCCAGGCGAAACGCTTTGATCCTGAAGCGCGCTACATCCGGCGCTGGGTGCCCGAACTGGCGGCCGCGCCTTCCGATGCCCTCTTCGCTCCACAGGTCACGGGGATTCCAGGGGCCCGCAGCTACCCGCGGCCCATGCTCGATCACAGCGAGGAACGCGACCGCACCCTTGCCATGTTCAAGCGCCACCGGGAACAGACCGCAGGGGCATGATATCAGGGAAGCAGAAGAATCGGACGGTGTGCGCGAGCCATCCTCTGTGTCCCGGGGCGGCCGCGCCACGCGGCAATTCCGCGGGGCATTGGGAAAAAAATGCATTTCGTCTCTTGCCAAGCCATCTCCCTGTGCTAAACCGCACCCTCCTTTCCGTCCGGGCCGTCTGCGGTCCGGCGGGATCCTTGTCTCCGCTGGCGGAATTTCCGTTGCGCTGCAGGGGGATCCCGTCCCGGTGGTGTGTCCTGCAGAAAGTTTCCGTTTTCCCGATCCATTCCTCGAAATTCCCATGAAAGTCCGTGCTTCCGTCAAAAAACTGTGTGAATCCTGCCGCGTGATCCGCCGCGAGGGAGTGGTGCGCATCATCTGCAAGAACCCCCGCCACAAGCAGCGGCAGGGTTGAAAATTCCTCTCATTTCCCTCATCCCAACTTCCGAACCGAATTTCCCATGGCACGACTCCTCGGCGTAGACATCCCCAACGAGAAGCGCATTGAAGCTTCTCTTCCTTACATTTACGGAATTGGACCAGCCCTTGCCAAGCGCGTGCTGGAACAGGCGAACATCAATCCGGATACCCGGACGGGGGAACTCTCCAGCGAGCAGATCAGCGCGATCGTCTCAGTGGTTCAGGCCAACGGGATTGTGATCGAAGGCGACCTGCGCCGGGATATTCAGATCAATCTGAAGCGACTGCAGCAGATCAACTGCTACCGCGGGATGCGCCACCGCAAGGGACTCCCTGTACGGGGTCAGCGCACCAAGACGAATGCACGCACCCGCAAGGGCCCCCGCCGGACGGTGGGTGTGCAGCGTTCCAAGAAGTAATTTCACTGAAAGACCCTACCGAACTCTCCCATGGCAGAAGATCCGCAGAAACCCGCCGCCCCGGCTGTACCCGCCGCACCGGTTCCCGAAGGCCCCAAAGACGCTGCCGCGCTGCTCGCGGATCCGAATGAGGGCATTAAAATTGTCAAGGCCAAGGGCTCCAAGAACATCAGTTCGGGTGTGGTCCACGTGCTTGCGACTTTCAACAACACGATTGTGAGCGTCACGGATGCCCGCGGCAATGTGATTGGCTGGTCGAGCGCTGGCAAAATGGGCTTCAAGGGAAGCCGGAAGAGCACCGCGTACGCTGCCCAGCTGGTATCGCAGGACGCCTGCCGTCAGGCGATGGGACACGGTCTGCGCGAGGCTGAAGTCCGCGTCAAGGGACCTGGTGCTGGCCGCGAGTCGGCAGTCCGGGCGATTGCGGCGCTTGGTCTTGAGGTTTCGGTCATCAGGGACGTCACTCCAGTACCGCACAATGGCTGCCGCCCTCCGAAGGCCCGCCGCGTTTGAATCTTTCTTAATTTCTACCGTTTTTCCACATGGCTCGTTACACAGGACCCAAGGATAAGATCAGCCGCCGCTTCGGCGTTGCCATTTTTGGCCCATCCAAGGCGCTGGAGCGCCGGGCGTTTGCGCCCGGTCAGCATGGTGCCCGCAGTGGCCGCAAGAAGCTTTCCGACTATGCGATTGCTCTCGGTGAGAAGCAGAAGCTGCGCTTTCAGTACGGGATGCTGGAGAAGCAGTTCCGCAAGTTCTTCGAGGAAGCCTCCCGCCGCCGTGGGGTGACGGGTGAAATTCTTCTTCAGATGCTGGAATGCCGTCTGGACAATGTGGTTTACCGGCTGGGTCTGGCTCCATCGCGCAATGCGGCCCGCCAGTATGTCGGCCACGGTCATGTCACGGTGAACGGCAAGAAATTGAATATTTCGTCCTATCAGTGCAAGCAGGGTGATGTCATTTCGATGAAGCCTTCGGTGCGCGCTCAGCAGATGGGTCTGCGGGCACTTGATTTGACGCAGGCGATTGTGGTGCCGGAGTGGCTTTCGCTCGACCGCGATAAGCTTACGGGCACGGTCAACCGGCTCCCGAGCCGCGAGGAAATCGACCCAATTGTGAACGAGCAGTTGGTGGTTGAACTTTATTCCCGCTGATCTGCGATTACGGGTCACGCATCAAATCATGAAAACGGCACCTCGCAGCGGGTGCCGTTTTTTTGGTGCCGGGAGGCGGGGTGGTGCGGGCGTGACCCAAGGCGCTGCGCGGCGGGGTGTTGATGGGGGGTTGTCAATCGGATGCCGGGCGTGTAGAAGACTTTCAGGAAGCCATTGAATCACGCTGAATTGTCATGCCCCCCATACCCACGTCTGTCGTTTGCCCCGGATGCCGCACGGTGCTGGATGTGCCTGCGGGGGTCGCTGGAGTAATTGCGGAGTGTGCGAGTTGCGGCAGTGAGATTGAGATCCCTGGTCGGGACGGCGCGTTTCTGGATGAGGGGCAGGGGGCGATGGTGGACCGTGCGGACTGGGACTTCGCGGACCTTGCGGAGCCAGTGGCGGGCGAACCGGAGACAGCGCCGCGCGGAAATTTCATGGGGCTCAGAGGCGGTGAGGATGACCTTGCGGTGCCGGTCCCGGGCAAAGCTGCCGGAAGCTTCGATGATTTGTCGCTCGACCTTGAGCAACTGAACGCTTCCCGGGCAGCTGAGGAAGTGCGGAAGAAGTCGGAGGCTGCCCGCGAGGCTGAGGAAGTGCGGAAGAAGTCGGAGGCTGCCCGCGAGGCTGAGGAACAGCGGAAGAAGGCGGAAGCCGCCCGCGAGGCTGAGGAACTGCGGAAGAAGGCGGAAGCCGCCCGCGAGGCTGAGGAAGTGCGGAAGAAGTCGGAAGCTGCTCGCGAGGCTGAGGAACTGCGGAAGAAGGCGGAAGCCGCCCGCGAGGCTGAGGAAGTGCGGAAGAAGTCGGAGGCTGCCCGCGAGGCTGAGGAACAGCGGAAGAAGGCGGAAGCCGCCCGCGAGGCTGAGGAACTG
>Ga0315904_10002114_pt1 | contig 30966 bp, 28 predicted proteins | sample LakEriMetagenome_6_FD_203529 | JGI IMG/M metagenome (GOLD analysis project Ga0315904, IMG submission 203529) | Freshwater fungal communities from buoy surface, Lake Erie, Ohio, United States - Buoy 12 MA120 | ecosystem: Environmental > Aquatic > Freshwater > Lake | place: USA: Lake Erie, Ohio...
TGAAACAGGGATGACATAGGGGTGTTTTTTAGCACAGCCAATGTACCCAAAATCCAACATCCTTGCGCCATGAGAATTCGCAGGAAACGGTGGATATTCCTGGTGATAAGTTACGCTTTTTGCAAGCCCTTCCAGCCTTTGGCAACTTGCAACAAACAGAACAAAAACTATTCTGGCATGATTATTGATAGTTGCTTGACATGATGAAAAAAAGCTGGCTCAGCCTGATTTTCATCTCCTTGATTGCCGTTGCATTTGTGCGCAACGGTTCTGAAGAGACAGCCGCAGGGCGGGTAATGGCTTCGCAGCAGATTCGCTGTACCCAGGACTCGCTGTTCATTGACTCGCTCAATCTGCGTCTTCCTCTGCAGGAGATACCCACCGTGCGTCAAATGCACGCCGTAGCCAAATACCGTATCGGTCGTTGGGCGAAGGTATTCACCGTTATCAAGCTGCAGGAAAGCGGCGCCGACGGTCAGTACAGCTATCTCGCCCGCGAATTCAACAACCTTACCGGAATGCGCATGCCCCGCGGACTTCGTCCGACCACGGCCGTCGCAGCCACCAAAACCAACTATGCCATCTTCGCCAACTGGTACGATTGCATGGTCGACTTCGGTCATTACCTCGATTATACGGTCAATGGCTTCCGCAAAAAATTTGGACGCGAGCCGAAGGATGAATACGAGCTAATCAACTACATGTTCGGTTCGTACAATCCTTACAGCACCTGGAAACGCGATGTTTTCTGGCTGCTCAAAAACTACCGCTTCGAATAATCTGGTTTCGCGTGCTGCCTTCTGCGCAGCAACGTGAAAACCAATGCCGAAACTGCGCACAGGGCGCACAGCGCGAAAACCCAGTGCAGGTTTTCTGTCCGGTTGTTGTACAAATAACCTCCACCCAGTCCGCCCAAGGTGATGCCCGCTTCCAGCGCGATGAAAATGGTTGCCAGCGAGCGGCCCTTCATTTCCGGCCGGCTTAAATCAGTTGTCCAGGCAAACATGGCCGGTGCGTTAAAGCCCTGACCGAAGCCAAAGAAAACGGCCGAAGGATACAAAACCCAGGCCGCTTCTGTCCAGGTGATCAGCAACATGCTGATGCTTAGACAACTGGTACCTAATACGATCGAAAAGGTCCGGCCATGGCGATCAGACAACTTGCCCGATAAAATGCGGACCAGCAAGGAAGAGCCGATGTAGATGGCCATGTACAACCCTTTGTTCTCGTAACCGAGGTGGCGCGTGAAATCGGGCATGACGGTTAACACTGCGCCCAGATTCATACAAACCAGCAACATCACCACGGAAGGTTCCCAAACCTGCCAGTCGATGATGTCTTTCGGACGGATGCGCAGCAATCCGACTTCGAATCGTCTTCTGCGCCATAAACTCTCCGGCAGGCGGATGAAGATGTACAATGCGGCAAGCGCCATGGCGGCAGCCAGGCCGTACATCCAGTCGCGGCCCAGCTTGACAGCGAGCAGCGGACCAATCGCAAAACCCAGGGCAGTTCCAACATTGCTCATCAGGCCAGACATACCCATGGCTTCACCGCGCCGGGAAGGATGCACGGTATCGGCAATGTATGCAGTGCTGCCTGTGGGCGTGAATCCCGCAGCGAGTCCGTGCAAGGTGCGGAGCAACAGGAACAAACCGATCCACGAAGCAAAAGGATAAAACAATGCGCACACAAAACAAACCATGGCACCGGCCATCATCACCGGTTTGCGACCTATCGTATCGGTCATTACCCCGCTGAATGGCCGCGAAAGCAAGGCCATCATCGAGAAAAGCGGAATAATCAGCGGCTTGAGTTCCGGGTAACCTATTGCCTCCAGGTGGGCGCCAAACTCCGGAACAGGCAGGTTAAAGCTGCAGAAAAACAGCAAAGATCCGGCGCCCATGCTCCAGAATTGCCTGCCGAACGGCACTTTCTGCTCAGCCATAATGCGCTACGAGCGGCATTCTTCTTCCTTGCCCGAAAGCACGTCGGCTCACGCGCAAGATGGGAGGCGCCTGGTAACGCTTGTATTCGCTGCGGTCTACCAGCTTCAGCACCCTGTTTACCAATGCCTCGCCAAAGCCTTCCTGAATCAGGGTTTCCTTTCCTTTACAAGCTTCGATATAAGCCTGGAGCAAAGGGTCTAATTCATCATATGGTGGCAGCGAATCGCTGTCTTTCTGATCAGGGCGCAATTCAGCACTGGGCGCCTTGGTGATAATCGCCTCCGGAATCACGGCACCATGTACTTCGTTGATATGCCTGGCCAGCGCATACACACGCGTCTTGAACACGTCGCCAATTACGCTGATGCCGCCGCAGAGATCGCCATACAACGTGCTGTACCCCACGGCCATTTCGCTTTTGTTGGACGTGTTGAGCAACAGGTGGCCGAATTTATTGGAAGCGGCCATCAGCAAAATGCCGCGCACGCGGGCCTGGATATTCTCTTCTGTCACATCGGTATCGCGGCCTTTGAACATGGTGTGCAACGCATGGTTAAACGCATCGTACAAACCGGCGATAGGAACAATTTCGAACGGATTTCCAAGGTTTTCGCTGAGCTGGCGGGCATCATTGACTGATCCTTCAGACGAAAAACCGGAGGGCATCAGCATCGCATGCACGTTTTCAGCGCCCAGGGCTTCGCTGGCCAATGCCTGCACCACTGCGCTGTCTATTCCACCCGAAGAACCCAATACAGCGGTCTTAAACCCTGTTTTGCTGCAATATTCCCGCAAACCAAAAACCAAAGCCTCCCGCAGCAGCGCAATGCCTTCTGATTCCAGCGGCCATGTTGCGGCTTCCGGTGCGGCGGTAATATCTGTTCCGTCGAAAAGCACATATTCCAAGGCTTCCCTGAATCGGGGCAAGCGCAGGATCACTTCTCCCCTTTTGTTCATGGCTGTGCTTCCACCGTCAAAAATCAGATCGGCATGGGCTCCAAGTTGGTTTACATAAACCACAGGAGCCTGCAAACGACTCGTCGTATCGCGCAGCACGGCATCGCGCAAGGCACCTTTGCCTTCATTGAAAGGCGATGCTGAAGGATTCAACAACAAGCGAATTCCGGCAGCCTGCAAACGGTCGATGGGAGATTCAGCGTATTGAAAACCTGCAAAACGCTCCCAGGTGTCTTCGCAAACGAGAACGCCGGCATTGACATCGCCAAAATCAAAGGGAAGGATGTTTTCCGCCGGTTCAAAATACCGCGCTTCGTGAAACACGTCGTACGTAGGCAGTAATGTCTTCCATTGTACAAAGCGTTTGCCTTCGCGCAATACATACGCGGCATTGGCAATGCGGCGGCCTTCTTCTTCAGGATTGCGGGCAACAGAACCAACAACAACGGTTATTCCCGTTGCGGCTGCCGCTACCTCGTCAAGCGCCTTTTCACAACGCCGGATAAAATCGTCGTAATCGAGCAAATCTTCAGGCGGGTATCCACAAACAGCGAGTTCACTAAACAGAATCAAAGAGGCACCGGCCTGTTTTGCCTCTTCCACCGCAGCTTTAATTTTACCAACATTGGCCGCAAAGTCGCCAATATGATAATTCAACTGGGCGAGGCAAATCTTCACAGGCTTCAGAAAAACACCCCCACCTGCAGGGCTATGAAATTGTTGCGGCCTTTGGCCTTTTTATCCCGAAGAAAATCGTTGATCCCGTTGTCGAAACGCAGGCCCATGTTCAGCATGGTGCTTCCGTTGATGCGGTATTCGGCGCCAAATCCGAGCACCATGGGAACGCGGATGATCGAGACATTATCTTTAAATACGCCTGTCCCGTTTTCGCCGTTGAAATCACGGTCGGTTGCGTTGGGCGTGTATTTTCCACTGATATACTCGGGATTGGATGCCGTGCGCAAGGTATTGGAAAGCAGAAAGCCCGGGGCGATGCCAAACTGTCCCCACCAGAAAAACTTGCCGATTTCGTTGGTACGCATCTTTAAGGTGAGGGGGATCTGTACGTATTGAAGGGCGTAATCAAATTCAACTCCTGTATAACGATGATTGACACCTTCCATAAAATGCACAAGGGTATCGCTGTGCCCGAATTTGGAACGCATGCTGGTAACGGTTATTTCAGTGGCGAAAGCGTAGTTGTCGCGGATCTGAAAATCGCCCATCAGCCCGTATGAGAAGCCAAGACCCAGGCCATTCGGTTTAACTTCTTCCGACATCGCCTTTACCCATGAGAAATTGGGCGAAATGCGGAAACCGAAGCGGAAGTCTTTCCCTTTTTCGGTGCTCACAGCGGTTTGTCCGGTCAGGGCAGCAGGGAGGGTGAAACAAAGCAAGAGGCCGGCACAGCGGCTGAATGCTTTTCTTTGCAATCCGATACGAGCGAACATGGCTGCGAAGTTCATAAAAAAAACCGGTCTGCTTTTCCTGATACTCTGCACATTCACGGCCTGCCGTGAAAAGCTTGTACAGGTAAAAGTACACGACCTCACCCCTGCCCTTGACTCATTGACCCGCAAAGGGCCCGTTCAAGCGGCCGATTACCAGCGTTTAAAGCAACAGTTCGGCCCCTTTTTCGATTTTTATCTGCAGGAAGTGCTGGGGCTTTGGACACCGTCTGACTCTTTTACTGCAGCGCGTATCGGCATTTTCGCCCGGCAGAATCAATTGCCATTCAGGATGCTCGAGGCAAGCCGGCCGCTGTTTGAAAAACAAGAACAACAATTTGGACAGGTCTTCTCCCATTGGAAAGAAGAACTTCCCGGCGACAGCTTGCCTATACTGTATCGCTACTATTCACAATTGAGCAATTATTTCACTTTTGCAGTTGATCTCGGCAAAGGACAATACGGCGTCGGTTATTCAGCTGAAATGTTCCTGGGTGACACTTTCGCCGGATACAAAGCGCTTGAACTGCCGCGCTGGTACAGCCGTTTCTGTCAGCCCGACATGGCTGCCGCCATGGTGGCCATGGCTTCGCTCCATTACCTCTACGACACCTTTAACCCGAAAGAAAATATGCTGGGGGAAATGATTTACTACGGGAAGCTGTTGTATGCAACAACCCGCCTGGCAACTTATTTAAAACCCTGGCAAGTAGCAGCAATGAAAGAGAATGAATGGACCTGGTTGCAGCGGGAAGAAGCCAGCATGTGGAAACATTACCTCGATGCCCAGGTATTGTTCAGCAGCAACCGCAACGACTACCAGCGTTATTTTGTGGAAGGCGACCGCACTACGGGCAGCGGCATTCCGAATGATTGTCCGCCGATGATCGGCCGCTGGACCGGTTTGCGGATTGTGGAAGCCTGGATGGACCGGAAAGGGAATCCGCCACTTAAAACCATGTTATCGCACGGAGATCCGCAGGCATTTTTGAACGAATCCGGTTATAAACCCAAATGAACACGCCATTTACGCCACCGGTTTTCGACCCGAAGAACCCCGATTTCCGCAGCGATGTGGAACGCGTGCTCAAAGGCCAGTTCTTCATGCGGCATATCGGGTTTGTGCTCGACCGCCTGGAGCCCGGCTATGCCGAAGGCCATATTGTTCTGGAAGAACAACACAGGCAGCAGCACGGCTTCCTGCACGGTGGCGTAACGGCGACGGTAAGCGACCTGGTTACCGGTTTTGCGGCCTGGACGCTCATCAGCAAACAGGAAAGCGTGGTTACTGCCGATCTGAATATCAATTACCTGTACCCGGGAAAAGGCAATCTGCTCAGTGCCAGGGGTCGTGTAATGAAAACCGGCAACCTGTTGCATTTCTGCGAAGCCGAGCTGTGGATAGACGAAGGCCCGGTCATAGCCCGGGCCAACGCCATCATGTGCACAGTGCCGATTCAGGTTTGAACCGCCTGGAATACCCTGTTTACTTCTTGTATGGTTTAAGGAGCTTTTTCAGTTCCTTGTTCTTAAGCGCCTTGGCCAGATCGTAGGCATTCTTGCCGTTGCGGTCGCGCAGGCGTGCATTGATGCCTGCTGAAAGCAATTCGCGGGCTGCATCCACATTGCCGAGACGTACGGCCTGGTGCAGCGCTGTTTCGCCTTCGCTGCTCTGTTGGTTGATTTTAGCACCGAGACGCTGCAAGTTGCCGATCATGGAAATCCGGTTGTATTCGACCGCCTGGAAATAAGCGGATCGTCCGGACTGGTCGAATGCATTGATATCGAATTCATCCAGCAAGAGCGCCTTTTTCAGCGCATCATTCATGCTGTTGCGGACCAGTAAGTGCACAAGCGAAAAGCCGTCATTGGTTTTGGTTGACAAATCGAGGAGGCCGGTATTGGCTATTCCGATCCCGAGTATGGTATCCACAATGGCTTCCCTGCCTTGCGCAGCAGCCATCAGCAGCAAATCGGGTTTATCGCGCAGGCGGTGTTCCTTGCCAAAGATCCAGGTATAGACACTCCAATCGAAGAAGGCCGCGGGGGTATTCCTTTCAATCGCATAGCGCAGGTTGCTGTAAACGCCTTCCTTACGCCATTGCAAAGGCAAAGCGGTGATGCGGAAGACGCCATTGCCGAGATAGGTGCTGCCACCGATGCCATAATCGCGGCGAACGGAGTATTCATCCCACCAAACGTCGGGCTTCACACAATCGCAGGTGGCATCGTAATGGAAATCCTGTGTTTGGGTTTTGCTCGGTCCGCGTACCAGGATGCCTTCAATCCAGCCATTGAGGTTGAATACCGGCCCGCCGGAGTTACCGCCAAAGGCATCCAGGTTAGTGAGGAAGGAATACATGCCGTCGTTATTGGTAACACGGGCGCTGTCTGAAATTTTCAAGGGCAAACCGCGGGGTGAGCCTACCATGGCCAACAGGTCGTCGACCGTAACACTCTGACCTACACGGTACATGAAGGGTTTGCGGTCGGTGGGGCGATCCAGCCGTACGATGGCATAATCCATGTCAACACCGCGCAATCCGGTAAATGATGCGTCGATGATTTCGGCGATGCGGTATTGGTTGTTTTTGGGAATGTTCACATAGCGCAACCCACCGTTGGTTCCGCCGGGCACGTCACTGGTATAGTCTAAAATCCACACATAATCTGCCATGTTGCCTACGTTCGGTGCCGATAGGTTGCTGAATGTCTGACCGTCTCTGGAAAAGCAATGCCCGGCAGTCACCAGCAAATCGGGCGCAATCAGGAAGCCGGTGCAAAAGGACGCAATTGGCTGATCGAGAAAACGTATGGAAGGGTCTGCAGGTTTCCCAAAGGCGCGTTGCAGCGATTCGCGCAGGGTGCTGGCATATACCAGGTCTCCTTTGATTTGAGAGGCGCGGACGAGCGAGGCGGTGGCGCGCACATAGTCGCGGTATTGCCACTTCTCTTTTGCTTCCAGGCGGTTATCCGTGCCGAAGACGCCGCGTGGCGGTTGCCCGTCGAGACTAAAGGGCCAGCGTGACTGGGCCTGAACGCCGTGGCTCAGCATTAAGCCGGTCAATAAGGATAATGCGAACCTGGATAATTGATTTGCCGTTTTCATGGTGTAAAACTAAGGTTTGGTTGGAAATGAAGGGTGATTTCTCCGATTGATACGTTTCGCCCGAAAAGCGGTAAACGACCGACAGGCAAAATGACTGAAATAATGGAAATTAAAAAAGCCGGCTATGGCAAGCCGGCTTTTCTATGCAATGGGGGAAGATTAGCGGTTCTTTTTGAGGAACTTCTTGATTTCCTTGTATTTCAGCTTCTTGGCCAGGTCGTAAGCTGTCTGCCCTGAACTGTTCGTGGTTGAAGCATAAGATCCACTCCAAACGAGCTTCATGACAGCTGTAAGGTTATTGCTGCGCACTGCATAGTGCAGGGGCGTTTCACCGTAGTTGTCTTGTGCATTGACATCGGCCTTGAGGCGGATCAGTTCGTCCATCGCGTCAAGCGCGCCGTATTCGGCAGCATAGTGAAGGACGCTGCGCTTCGAATTGTCGCGGATTTTAAGGTCAAGATCATCCCACAACGAAGCTTTTTTAATGGCGTCTACGTTGTTGTACCGTGCCAGATAGTGCGACATGGTTGCGCCGTTGTTGTCGACTGCATTCAGGTCAACCTTGCCGGTATACCCTTTCCGGTCAAGGCAGATGCCGATAATCGTATCAACGATAGCAGTACGGTTATAGGAGGCCGCCATGGGAATCAGGTTCTCGCGTGTCTTGGGTTGTACTTCGAAAATACCGTCGTACATGCACCATTCCGCAAATTCGCCGGGGTTATTATTGCGGATGGCGTAATCGAGGTTGCGCAATACCGCTTCGATTTTCAGGTTGTTGGGCAGTAAAGGGAAGCGATACACGCCTTCACCGTAGCTGCTGGCTTCTGCGGCTGAAACGTTCATGGTTGGCAGACCGATGCGGCGCAGGGTGCCGTGCAGATCATAGTAAGTAGAAGTGCGCACACATTTGCAGGCATCGTCTACATAATAGTCGCTTGGCCCGTAGAGCAGCATACCTTCGATCCAGCCGCGAACGTTAAAAACCGGGCCTCCTGAATTGCCATGAAAGGCATCGAGGTTGGTTTTGAATGAACGAGCGCCGTTATTGTTGATTACATACGCGCTGTCTGCAATTTTCAGGGGAAGGCCGTCGGGTGCGCCAACCATTGCCAGAAAATCGCCCGTGGTTACTTTGCCGCCGAAACGGAACTTGAACGGCTTGCGGTTGGTCGGGCGGTCGAGGCGCATGATAGCGTAGTCTGAACCTGTAGTTCCGCCGCCAACGAGCTTCGCATCGAGCATTTCTGCAATGCGGTATTGGTTTTCAGCAGGAATGGTGATGTAATTGGACGAGCGGTTGAAAGGCACGTCATTGGTATAGTCGAAGATCCATACTTTGCCAGATATTCCGCCGAAATTCGGGTCGCGCGGACTTTCATACTGCTGTCCGCCGCCTTTGGTGAAGCAATGGCCGGCTGAAACCAGGATATCCGGTGCAATCAGGAAACCGGTGCAGCCGGATGCAATTGGCTGGTCCAGAAACTGCACATCCGATGCAGGCGGAACGCCGTAATTGGCTTGCAATGCCTGGCGCAGGGTATAGGCCCGCACCTGATTGCCATTGATGTTCTTGGCATCAACCAACGCCGCAGTTGCACGCACATAATCGCGGTAAGCCCATTTTGATTTGGCTTCTACACGGTTGTCTGTGCCATAGACGCCGCGGGAGGGATTGTCAAGCACATCAAAGGGGTTTTCGGTCTGTGCTGTGGCGCTCATTGCCATGCCAAGCAACGACAACGCCAGGAGGTTTAATTTGCGTTTCATTTTTTTGGGGTTTTAGTTTACGGTGTTTGTTAGGGTTATTTCATTTGGAGGGCGCTATCCTGAAGGTATAGCTGTAGGTATTACCGCCGGCACTGGCACTCACACTTCCTACATTTCCGCCGCGGCTGCCAACCTGGAACACATTGCGGAAAGCATTTTCCATTGGATGGCGGTAGGTGGTATTGTCGCCGCCGCGGCTGAGTCCGATGGATTTGAAATCTACCGGTACAGTAGTGGCGAAGAGTTTGAAGATTTCATTTCCGAAGGGTGGGAAGAATTCCACGTACTTGGTCTTGACAATGTATTCCTGTCCGGGCATGATGCGGTAATCGCGGCTGGTTTCATTGTTGCTGATTTCAGGCAGGATTACATTCACAATGCCATTGGGCTGGATATCGATTACGTTGATATAGGCCGGAACTTTGCCCCGGTTGGTAATTTTCAGCCAAACCGCGTCGCCTGGTTCAACGGTAAATACTCCGTCTACCATGAACGATTTGCGGCTCAGGGTATCCACTACTTCCCCATTCTGCACGCGAACCGGTATGAAATCGAGCACAACATCGAGGTTCGGATCGCTGAAATTCATGCTCTTTACAATCTTGCCCATCATGAAGGAAGTCAATGCTTCCATTACTTCAGCCGCTCCGGTTAAAGGGTCTTCGTTTATTTGGGCGAGATCGTTCATCAGAACCAGGGCAAAGCCATTGGGAATAGGGCGTACCGCAATTTCTGCCTCTGTACTCTTTTCTACTGTGCGGATGAATTTGTGGTAAGGCAGGCTCTGGCGAAGTGATGCCATAGCTGCAGAAGGTATTGCAGGGTCGAAGTAAACCGCGATGGACTGGTCACCAAAAGATTGCTCGGTGACGAATATCCAGAGCTGACCGGCTGTGTATGCTGTTAGATCTGCAGTGGTTTGAATGGTGGATATGCTGTTGGAAGCACTGCTGATGCTGCCAAATGCTACAACTTTAGAAGAATCAAGCTTGGAGGAACCTGCGGGCATGAACGCAAGCTTGGTACCGGGGTGAAGGCCGGTGAGTTTTCCTCCTTCAGCTTCAATGATTCCACTTTTGCTCAGTCGCTTGAGCGTATAGTAGCGATCTTGCTTAATCACCTTTCCTCCCATCACGGAGCGATCGAGTTGACCTTCTGCAACCGGATTCTGTTGTGGAACCATGGTGGCCATATTGCCCTGAATTTTTGCAAACAAAGTGCGGTAGCTATCGCCGGGAGACATTTGAGAAAGCGCGTTGACAAAGGCGACTGAAAGAGAACCATTGCCCTGATATTCAAAATTCACTTCGCTTGCGCGGGCTGCAGAAAATACCACTACCGGCGCCATGGCTCCTTTCACCTCGCTTTGTCCGACATCGGCATCGCCATGTTCACTACCGCGGCTGTTGGCAGAAGCAGTTCCGGGCTTGCCAAAAGGCCTTGCGTTTCCACGTGCTTTGTCTCGCGGCTGGTAACCTGTAATGCTGCCGCCGCGGGTTCCGGTTCCGCTGTGGCAGGCATCGAGCATCACCAGCACATCTCCGGCATCACCGGCCTGCAGACGTACACTGTCAATCAATCTGCCCAGGTCTTCATCGCGCAGGTGGTTATCGAATTTGTAGTTTGGGTTGATGCGTTCTGAAACCGGCGCACCGTATCCAACGATGGCTTCATCCAATCCATCAGGTTCATCGCCGTTGTTGTCGGAAATCTGTTGCCCGTGGCTGCTGAAATGGATATACACCACATCACCTTTTCTGGTACGGGATCTCAAATCGCGCATGGCCTTTCGTATGCCCGCCGCAGTAGCCTGACCATCTTTGATTATCAGGATATCCGATTCGGCAAAGCCTTGTTTCAGCAGGGCGTTTTTAACCGGATCGATATCGTTGAATGAACTAATGGCTTCCCAGCCACTGGCCTGAGGATAGTTGCCAACGGCCACAATCAGTGCCCGTTTGCCTCCTTCTTCTTCTGGCATAAAAGCTTGTCCGCTGACGAACAGTGCAAGTGCAACGGGGAGGTAGCGTAACTTTTTCATAGCTGCTTATTTGATCTTTGATACCCTTATGTCCTGATAAGTAAACACCCACCATTCCATTTTTTTGAGCAGGAGGGTTTCCACAAAATCAGACGGTGTTGATTTTCCATTTTCATGCCAAAATAATGATTCATAATCTGCCGGGTATGATTTCAAAGGTGAAGTCGAATGTATGGGTGCCCGGACTGATAATGGGTGTTCCGCCATCGCGCGAAGCCGGGAGCTGGTAAATGGATGCTATGCCCCGCTCGAGGCTATGCCGGTAAGTTCCTTTGCCGCGGGTGCGGTAAATATTGCGAAGGTCTACCGGCTCGCTGGTGGCAAAAACGCGGTAAACCTCCCGTCCGTATGGCGGACCGAATTCCTGGAACGTGCTGCCCGGACGGTTTTTCCAGCCGGAATACCAAACCTGTCCCGGTGCCAGGTAGTAGCCACTTGTCGACTCAGTTCCTTCCGGGGCCGGAAGAATCTGATTGAGCATATTATCCGGCTGGATATCGATGATATTGAAATAGGCGCCACGGGTTCCTTTGTTTTCAATGCGCATGACCACATGGTCAAAAGGCGATACCTGAACCATTCCATCTCGCACCAATGTCGCAACAGGCAAAGTATCTCCCACTTCCACAGTCCAGCGGCCATCGGTCTGTTTTCGGATCAGGTTCACAGGAACGAAAGAGAGGGAAACATGCAACGAGGGATCGTGAAACCGCATATTCCTGATGGCTTTGCCAATGGCGTAGTTTTCCAGCCAATTGCGCACTTCCAGCGGATACTTGAAACTGTCTGCCAACAATGCCTGATCGGCTACCGCAAGCAAGCGGTAATACCGATCTTGCTTTTGAATCAAAACTTCGGCCGTCTGCAGGTTATTGCTTACCTGAACGGCAGTAGACTTGCGCAACACGCTAAAAAGACCGGTTGTATCGATGGCAAGGCTGCGCACATCGGTAAAGACACTGACGCGCAAATCGCCCGGGCTTTTTTCGGTTTCAAATATCCAAAACTGCCGGTGTTTGCCGGCATAGGCTAAAGTCACCTTGCCTGGAAAAGACACATCCGACTGCGTGGCACCGGCGTACAGCACCTCGCCATATGCAATCACATGTGCTGAATCGAGCCGTGAACTGCCCGCTGCCATAAGCGCGACCCGTGTACCTTTTTGCACGCCCATCATGGTGCCGCCATTCATCAGGGTTCCACGGCTTCCTGAAATACGCGCCAGGGTAAAGAAGCGCTGTTGCGGCAATACCTGCCCACCGAAAACCTGACGGTCGAGCATGCCTTCAGCAACGGGATTCTGTTGGGGAACTATACCTACCATCTGCCCGCAAACCCGGCTAAAAAAGCTGCGGTATGATTCGCCAGGCTGTATTTCGCTCAACGCGTTTACAATGGATTGGGACAGCGAGCCCAATCCGCCGTACTCGTAATTCTTTTCATCGTGGCGGGCTGCAGAGAAAACGACGTAACCGGCTTTTCGTGCCGCTGCCGCAGCCGGTAAATCCATGTCTTCATTGCGGGCTTCGTTGAGCGACATATTCCGGTTATCCGCCGGCGGCCCGAAGGGTTTTCCATTGCCCCGGACTTTTTGCCCGGGCGTGAGTCCTATAAGCAGACCAGAACGTGTTCCTGTGCCGCTGTAGCAGGCATCAAGCACTACAAGCACATCTCCTTCGGGACCAGCTTTCACCCTGATGCTGTCGACCCAGCGGCCGATTTCGTCGTCGCGCAGATGCTGATCGTAACGCTTGCTTCGCTCAGGGCTGGCAGGTGCATTCAGGCTAACAATGGCTTCGTCGTATCCGTCGGGTTCATCGCCATTATCATCTGTAATGCGCTGACCATGGGCGCTGAAATGAAGGTAAACAATCGATCCGCGGTTTGTCTTTTCGTATAACTGTTTGAAAGCCTTGCGCAAACCTTGGATATCGGCACGCTGGTCTTTGCAAACCAGGATATCTTCTTCTTTAAAACCCTGCTTTCTGAGTGCATCCTGCAACAAGACGACATCACGGGCAGCTCCAATGCTTGTCCAACCCGATTTGGCGGGATAGTCTGAAATACCAATCAGCAAGGCAATGCGCTGTCCACCCTGCGCTGCGCAAACCATTCCATTGGCAGCTATACCGAGGAATAGCAAGAACCAATAAGGCGGACATCTTCTCATGTCCTTCAAATATAGAACCTTAGACGTTCCTATGACAATTCGGGGGGAGAAAGAATACTACAAACCGGCTTCAATCCAGCAAACTGCTCAACATCTCTTCAGATCCTTTTGCCTCCAGTTTCCAAAGGTTGCGTTTTACAGTCTGAAAGACTACATCATCTATGTTGCGGATAAGACCGGCTCTGGATACCATCAAGTTGGTTGTAAATCCGGGCTTCAATACCTTATAAATATCTTCAAGACCCGTCTGAACGCGCATGCCGTTGATGGCAATCAATTCGTCGTTTGCACTGACACCAGCATTCCAGGCTCCGAGACCGCGTTCAACGTACTTCACAATCCAACGGCCATTCTCTTGTTGCACCTGCAATCCGAGGGTGTTTTCTTCCTTGCCGCTGTTGACAGCCTGTATGCCTGCAATTTTCAACAAGGCTGCGTAATCCGGTGTTTCGACTCCATTCACAAATTGATCCAGGAAAGCATGCAAATCTTTGCCCGCTACTGCATTGACCATTGCAATAAATTCCTCATCGCTGAACCCGCGTTCAGGTCGCTTCTTGTAATCTGCCCATAAAGCCTTCATTACGTCGTCGAGGCTGCGCTTTCCATTGCTGGCTGCCACGATTTGTGCATCCAGAAGAAATGCTACTACCTGGCCTTTGAGGTAATAACTGATGCCGGTGTTTTTGGAGTTCTCGTTGGGCCGGTATTCGCGGATCCAGGCATCCCAGCTGCTTTCTGCCAGACTCAGGTAATGCCTACCCGGACGGTTTTCAAGGTCGTTGATATAGCCTGCCATTTTCTCCAGGTAAGCCTCGCGGGTATAAAATCCGGCGCGGCGCAAAATCAGCTCATCGTAATAGCTGGTTATACCTTCGGCCACCCACAACATGCGGGTATGGTTTTCCTTGCTGTAGTCGAATGGCCCCAACGCTTCGGGACGGATGCGTTTCACATTCCAGAGGTGGAAATACTCGTGGCCACACAAACCGAGGAATTGCTTATACCGCGCAGGGTTGTTCCATTGCCAGCGCGGCATCATCACAGTGCTGCTGTTCGCGTGTTCAAGTCCACCGCCACCGGCTTCTGTATTCAATACAAAAAAGGTATACCGCTTACAAGGCAGTTCGCCTATAATGGCAGTAGTCGTTTCACAAATTTTCTTCAGGTCTTCCCTGAAACTCGCTTCGCCGTGGTTTCCTTTGCCTGCAATGGCTACCAGATGTGGAACTCCTGCCACTTCAAACTGCAGGGTATCCTGGTTACCGGCCAATAGTGGTTCGTCTGCGAGTTCATCATAATTGGCAAACCGGAAACTGTGCGTTCTTGCGGGCAGGTTGCCTGCAACAGGTTCCAATGAAGTATGCAATTGCTTCCAGGCTTCCGGCAACTCCACTGTGAGCGTTCCCGGAAAAGCTGCAAAAGGTTTCACCTGCATGAACAAGGAAGTATTGTGCATGAAAGCCATATCGGCATCGATGAATGAGGTGCGCACCGACCATTCGAAGGCGTAGACATGGTAAACGAACCGTATTTCACTTGCGTTTTTAGTGGCAACACGCCACGTATTCTTGTCGATGCGCTGAAACGGAATCGCTTTTCCATTCAGACTGGCTTCCACCCGTTCCACACTTTTTGCAAACTCACGGAGCAGGTAGCTGCCCGGAGTCCAGGAAGGCATGGAAAAATCCACATAGGGCGCTTGTAAACCCTCTAGTTTGATTTCAACTTTCGCGTAATGGGCATGCGCCTCAGGGAAAGCGATGCGGTACTGGATGGACGGATCTTTGGCTGTCATGGAGCTTACCGGTATCAGGAATATTAATAGCCGCTTCAGTATCATTTTGTGCGAATTTAGTACCTTGCGGCCGATTCAAAGGCAATGAAAAGTGCGCGCGCAATCCTAATGCTTACAGTTCTGACGTGGCTTCCCGCATGTACAAACATACAAGATGGGGCCATCAACCGATACGAGCAGCGCCTGGATTCCTTTCAGCAGCGGTTTGTGAAACAAGCAGACATGCCGCTGAACAATAAACCCACGTACGATTCTCTGGTCGGTGAGCTCGAAGCTTCCCTCAATGACCTGAATCAAATCAGCGGTTTAGACCAGGAACAACAAGAGCGCGTCAGCCTGTTGGGCATCCGCACCCGCATGGTGATTGCCAATACCTTGCAGGAGGCCGTAAAAGAATCACGCCGCGGCCTCGATTCAGCCAGGCAACAACTCGACAGCCTGAACCGGGAGTTGCAGAACCTAAAACCCTGAATCTCATGAACCTTGGGTCAGTCAGCAAGTTTTTGACCCAAAGACCAGCCAAACAAGGCAAAATCATAGCGCACCGGATCGGCGGGGTCCAACCTGCGCAGGTTCTCCGTAAGCTCCATACAAGCCTTCCAATCTGCCTGTTGCCGCGACAATAAACCCAACTCAAGTGCCGCGCGCTGTACATGTAAATCCAATGGGCACAGCAATTGAGCCGGTGAAATTCCTTTCCATATACCAAAATCGACACCACTCCTGTCGCTGCGCACCATCCAGCGCAGAAACATGTTCAGGCGTTTGCATGCACTGCCGCGCGCGGGCGTGCTGACATGCTTGCGCGTTCTCAGCTCGTGGGGCAAGGAAAAAAAATAATTGTGAAACCCTGTCAGCGCTTCACCGACATGGATATCGCCTGCTCCCAGACTTGAAGTAAAAGCCGTTTCCAGACTTTCATGGCGCTGGTAATGATGCTTAAAAAATCGAAGAAAACAGGCCAAATCTTCAAACCTAAAAGTGCGATGAACAAAGTCTCGGAGGGGTCGTAAGTCATTACTCGTATGATTCCGTACAAAGTCTGCCGGTGCTTCATCCATTGCTGCCATCAGGCGATTGGTGCTGGCGATGATGGTTTTTCTTTGCCCCCAGGCAAGGGTGGCGGCAAAGAAGGCTGCTATTTCCTTGTCGTCTTGCCGTCTGAAGCGGTGTGGAATGGAAATCGGATCATCCTGGATGAACCCGGGCGAATTCCATTCATTGGCCAACTTGTCGAGCATGGCCTTGAGCGCCGCCTTATTTCTCATGGTGCAATGCAATGGCATGGCGTGCCAGGCGGATTACCAACACCAGCGAAGCCAATGCTCCTGTAAGGTTCAGGATCCACCAATTTTCAGACGCCGCCATCAGGAAGAAATCGTAAGCACCGTGAAAGAAGATAGCAAGCAAAATGCCCACCAGGGTAACGAGCGGATTTCCGGAGTGCAGGTAACGGGCAAGACCCAGAAAGTACCCAAGCATGGCACCGAAAGCGGCATGGGCCGGTACGGCTGTAAACATGCGCTTTAAGGCAATCGCCATCGATCCGCCGTCTTCTGAAAACACATACAGGAAGTTCTCCAGGGTGGCGAAACCCAGGGCCACGATCACGCCGTATACAATACCATCGAACGGTTCATCAAACCAGGGGCTCAGACTGATAATCCAGAGCACCACAAACTTTGCCAGTTCTTCGCTGGTCGCCACGGTGATGAAGGCGTAGCCAAGAGTTCTGACGCTGTCTCCTTCATCGTTGAGACCAAGTCGCTGAAAGAACATGCTCAATGGAATGGATAACAAAGGCGAGAGGAGTCCGCCGGCAAAGGCCCGCAGCAGCATACCTGGCGGTTCGGGAGCCCTGCGGTCGCGGTATACGATATAGGCGGCGATGAAGGCAGACGGCGCCAGGGCCAGGGCTACAATGAGCCAGATATTCATCGCGTGGCCAACAGGGCCTTGCTCAGGTCGTCGAGCAGGTCATCGATATGTTCAACGCCAACGCTCAACCGGATCAGGCTGTCGCTTAATCCGTTGGCAATGCGCTCTTCCCTTGGGATAGAAGCATGGGTCATGGTGGCGGGGTGACCAACCAGGCTTTCCACACCACCCAGCGATTCGGCCAGCGAAAAGAGCTTGGTGCTTTTCAGAAAAGCCATGGCAGCTTCGATTGAATCGTTGCGGAGCGTAAATGAAATCATGCCCCCGAAACCTTTCATCTGGCTGCGTGCAACGGCATGACCGGGATGCTCTTCCAAACCGGGCCAATATACTTTCCCCACGAGGGGATGCTCGGCCAGGTAAGTAGCAACGGCTTCACCATTTTCACAATGGCGCTGCATGCGAAGATGCAAGGTTTTGATTCCCCGCAGGGCAAGAAAACAATCCATTGGTCCGGGTGTGGCCCCGCATGAATTTTGGATAAACGACAGCCTTTCGCGCAAGGTCGGATCGTTCATCACCAAAGCACCCATCACCAGATCGGAATGGCCGCCAATGTATTTGGTTACAGAGTGCATCACCAGATCGGCACCCAGCGCCATGGGTTGTTGCAGATACGGTGATGCGAAGGTATTGTCAACCGCCAGCAAAGCACCTGCCTCCTTGGCAATGGCGCTCATGGCTTTGATATCGATAATTCGCAGCAACGGATTGGTTGGTGTTTCAGCCCAGAGCAATTTTGTGCGGGCATTAACCTTGGCGCGCACTGCGGCTTCATCGCCCATATCGACGAAATGGAATACGATACCGTAATTGGCAAATACCTTGGTAAAGAGGCGGTAAGTTCCTCCGTATAAATCGTTTGTGGCGATTACTTCATCGCCTGGAGCGAGCAGCTTGGCAACTGCATCCACAGCGCCCATACCGGTTGAAAAACACAGTCCGTAAGCCGCACCTTCAAGCGCGGCAATATTGTTTTGGAGTACGTCGCGGGTCGGGTTCTGTGTGCGGGCATATTCGTAGCCCTTGTGATCGCCCGGAGCAGCCTGCACATAAGTACTGGTCTGGTAAATCGGTGTCATGATCGCTCCGGTTACCGGATCGGGTTCGATACCGGCGTGCAATACCTTGGTTTCAAAATGCATGCGGCAAAGTTAAGCAAGAGCAGATGCTCATTCCCATCCGCTTGTGCGGGGGCGGAGGCTTTCGCCGGCGCGGATGAACAGCGGCAGGCGATTCTCGGCGGGCACGAGCGGACAACTATAATCTGCATTATAGGCGCAATACGGATGATAGGCGCGGTTGAAGTCTATCCAAACCTTACCCGAACCGTCGTCGCGCAAATCGAGATAGCGGCCCGCTTTGTAGGTCTCGCTCCCACCGGTGCTATCGAGAAAAGGGACAAACAAGCCTTTCGGATCTTCTTCGTATGCAAACGCAGCAAGCCGGCAATCCTTACCTTTCAGCTGAAAAACCAGGTAGCCAAGTCGCAGCATGCGCCGCGATTCACCTGTGCTGGTGGCCAATAGCCACGGTTCGCGGCGCGGCATGCGATCGAGCACCGCCTGAACGCGATAGGACGCATCGGGATCAAAACGGGTTACTTGCCGTTTTGCAAAGGGCAGGTTTCGCAAAGGACTTTCCGGGTTGGTGCGCAGAAAACTGTCTTGAGCTTGCCGGTATTGGATCAATTCAGCCTTCCACGCAGCGGTGTCGAGCGCGTTCGTTTCAGCAGTCTGTTGCTGACGCGAACAGGCCGCGCATAGCCCTGCCAGGGCGAACAGCCATATGAAGATGAAACGCATGTTGCGACAAATTTACGCATGCTGCCGCGCTCCGCCCTTGCTTACCTTTGCCTCCGGTGAAAGCAGTATTCAAAATCATCGGCTATGTAAAGCAGTACAAAGGGTATATCCTGTTGAATTTCCTTTTCAATTTGGGCTATATCCTGCTGCAGCTGCTTACACTGCTGATGATTATGCCGGTACTGAAGTTCCTTTTTGAACGCGATGAATCGGCCATACAAACCGCCCGCGACAAAATGGGACAGGGCAATTGGTTCTCCGCCGCGTACAACGATGCCATCATGTGGTACAAGGATGTAGTGGCAGCAGATCGCTTCACAGCCTTGATGTACTTGTGTGTTGCTTTGGTGGTAATCACCCTGCTAAAAAACGCCTGTCGCTACATGGCACTGTACTTCATCGTTATTTTGCGAAATAAATCAATTCGCGATTTGCGCATGCAGGTTTTTAACAAAGTGCTCAAGTTACCGCTTTCATATTTCAGCAACGAACGCAAGGGTGACCTGATGTCGCGCATGAGCAACGACATGAAGGAAATCGAATGGGCCATGATGGTGAGCCTTGAAGCCCTGTACAAGGAACCCTTGAACATCATGATTTTCCTCGGCGCGCTGATTGCCATGAGCTGGAAGCTTACGTTGTATGTGCTGGTAACATTACCGGTGGCTGCCTTGCTGATCGGGGTTATCGCACGTACGTTGCGTAAAAAATCTACCCGCAGCCAGGAGTTGGCCGGGCAGGTGCTAAGTATGTTGGAAGAAACGCTCGGCGGCATCCGCATCATCAAAGGCTTTGTGGCCGAACGCTTTGTGCGCGGTCGTTACAACAAGGAAGATGCGGAGTTCACCAGGGTCAATATCAGTGTCAGCCACCGCTACGACCTTGCTTCTCCCCTATCTGAAACGCTGGGTATCAGTGTATCCGCAATCTTGTTGTGGTTTGGCGGCGGGATGGTTTTCCGCGGCGAACTGGAACCGGAATTCTTCATCGCTTATTTCGGCATTTTCTCCCAGCTCATCCCCCCGTTCAAAGGTTTTTCACAGGCCTTGTATTCGGCCCAGCGGGGAACCGCCGGTTTAATTCGGATTGAAGAAATGCTGCACGCTCCGGTTCAGATTACCGATCCGCCGCATCCTTTGCCCGCTCCGAAATTCGAAGAGAAAATACATTTTGACGGGGTTGGATTTGCTTACGGCGATACCAAAGTTTTGCACGGTATTGATCTGACTGTTCCAAAGGGCAGCATGGTGGCATTGGTTGGCGCTTCAGGTGCCGGAAAAACTACACTGGCTGATTTGCTGCCGCGTTTGTACGATGTCACAGAAGGCCGTATCACCATTGATGGGCACGATATCCGTTCATTTACTCAGCATGAATTGCGTTCGCTGATGGGTATTGTGAGCCAGGAAAGCATCCTTTTCAACGACACGGTCTACAACAACATCACTTTTGGCATGGAACACGCGGGCCGTGAGCAGGTAGAAACTGCTGCCCGCATGGCAAACGCACACGATTTTATTGTTGAACTTCCGCAGGGCTACGATACAGAAATTGGTGATCGCGGAGGTAAACTCAGCGGTGGCCAGAAACAAAGACTCAGCATTGCGCGTGCTTTATTGCGAAATCCGGAAATCCTCATCCTCGATGAAGCAACCAGTGCACTCGACACCCAAAGCGAGAAATTGGTGCAGGAGGCGCTCGACAAGCTGATGCAGCACCGAACCAGTCTCGTCATTGCCCACAGGCTCAGTACGGTAACCCATGCCGATAGGATTGTCGTGTTGCATGAAGGGCGCATTGTGGAAACCGGCCGCCACGACGAACTCATGGCTTTGAATGGTACCTATGCCAGGCTGATACGCTTACAACAACTCTGATTGCATGATACTATACAACGTCAATTGCCACATGGAACAGTCCATGGCACCGGAATGGCTGCAATGGATGCAGGACGTACATATTCCGGAGGTTATGGCCACCGGATGCTTCCTTTCCTATCGCATTCTCAAAGTACTCACCAATGCGAATGACGACGAGGGTGTGAATTATTCCATTCAATACGATGCAGCTTCAATGGCCGATTACGAGCGTTACCGTGAACAGTTCGCTCCTGCCATGCAACAACAGACCAAAGCGCGATACGGTGAACGCGTATTGGCGTTTCGTACACTGCTTGAGGTAATTTCCTGAATTCAGAAACCGATTCAGGCTCGATATGGCTGTACGGCGAATTCCACTGGAGATATTCAACGCAATGCGCTTGACAGGTCATATTGTCGCCGATGTGCGCAGCGAAAAGGAATTTGCCTCCGGCCATATCCCCGGTGCAGGCAACCTTCCGATCCTCAACAACGAACACCGCGCCATCGTTGGCACGGAGTACAAACACAACGGACAGGAAGCGGCAATCCGCAAAGGTTGGGATCTCGCCGGTCCGAGCCTTGGTAATCTTTACCGCCAGGCCCGGAAATGGATGAAAGACAAACCACTCCTTCTGCATTGCTGGCGCGGTGGCATGCGCAGCGAAATAGCAGCCTGGGTAAGTGCCTTTGGCGGCGGTGAAGTGCTGGTGCTCGACGGGGGGTACAAAGTGTTTCGCCATGATGTATTGCAACAGCTCCAACGCGCCCCTCGCGCCTTGCGGGTCGTAGGCGGCAAAACCGGCAGCGGTAAAACCGAATTTCTCCATCAGCTGGCCACCCGGGGAGAACAAACAATCGACCTCGAAGGGCTGGCACACCACAAAGGCAGCAGCTTTGGTGCGCTCGGCCAGGAAGCACAACCCAGTCAGGAACAATTCGAAAACAACCTGGTAGAAACCCTCTCCAGATTCGATCTGTCTAAGCCAGTTTGGGTTGAATTCGAAAGCCGCACCATAGGCCGTGTTGTCTTGCCGGAATCGTTATTCCATGCCATGCTAGCTGCCCCAATGACAGTGCTGGATGTTCCGGACGAAGTGCGCATCAGGCGCTTGCTCAACGAATACGGGGGCTTTCCGGTTCCAGACCTGGAATCGGCTACCCTGCGTATTGCCAAACGACTCGGTGGGCAACATGCCGCACGCGCCTTGGAAGCCCTGCACACGGGTGACCTTGAAACCTGGATGCGCATTTGCCTGCAGTATTACGATAAAGCTTACAACTACGGAATCGAAATGCATATGGGTACACGTGAATTTCAATTCCTGAATTGGGAATGAATCTACGTAAAACGCCCAGCCGGCCAATTTTAGTTTGCATGAAAAAACGGCCCGCGAGAGATTTACAACCGCAAAACCCTGCCCTGTCTTACCAACTACCCATATCGATTAACCAATCGTGAGGCCGGTTCAGAAGGCAGCGCCAAAGCCTGCCGATGCCTTTATTGACGGGCACTCCAGGCCAAAGGTTTCCGATTTCATTTTACCTTAAACCCAATCACGCACACAGCCCTTTGTCGTTGTATCTTTGCACCTTCATTTTTTATACCCTGCATGTACCGCACGCTCAAAAACGTGAACTGGCCGCAATTAGAGCTCGAAATGCTCGCGCTATGGAAGGAGGAAAAAACCTTTCAACTCAGCGTTGATGCCCGCAGGGACGCACCGGCATTCACATTTTTTGAAGGTCCGCCCAGCGCCAACGGCATGCCCGGCATCCACCACGTGATGTCAAGAGCGCTCAAGGATATCTTCTGTCGTTACAAAACACAACAAGGTTTTCGCGTTGCACGCCGCGCCGGTTGGGATACGCATGGCTTGCCCATTGAATTGCAAGTTGAAAAACGCCTCGGTATCACAAAGGAAGATATTGGCAAAAGCATCAGCATCGCCGATTACAACCGCGAATGCCGGCAGGATGTCATGCAGTTCAAAGACGTATGGGATGAACTGACCGAACGGATCGGCTTCTGGCTCGACCTGAACGATCCGTACATTACCTACGAAGACCGCTACATCGAAACCCTGTGGAACCTGCTTCGGCGGCTCTATGACAAGGGTTTCTTGTATAAAGGCTATACCATCCAGCCTTTTTCACCTGCAGCCGGTACCGGCCTGAGCAGCCACGAGCTCAACCAGCCCGGAACGTATAAACAGGTGAAAGACACTACGGTAGTCGCGCAGTTTAAACTGGAAGGGAAAGAAGACGAATACCTGCTGGCCTGGACAACCACGCCCTGGACACTTCCCAGCAATACCGGCCTTGCCGTTGGTGCAGACATTGAATATGCACGCGTAGCCACTTATAACCTTTACACCGGAAAACCGGTAACCGTGGTGCTGGCTTCTGCCCTGCTGGGTCGTTGGTTTGATCCTGCAGGCACCGAAGCCGACCCTGCAGCCTGGAAAACGGGAGATAAAGTAGTTCCATGGAAAGTATTGGGCTATGTAAAAGGCAAGGAATTGGAAGGTTTGCGCTACGAACAGCTCCTTCCCTACGCGCAACCTGAAGAAGGAGATAATTTCCGCGTCGTTTGCGGCGATTTCGTAAGCACCGAAGATGGAACCGGTATCGTACACCTGGCACCCAGCTTTGGTTCAGACGACTTTCGCACCGGAAAACTTAAAAACCTGGGCAGCCTGACCCTGGTCGATAAACAAGGTCGCTTTACGGCAGAAGTCAGCGATTTCGCCGGCGAATACGTGAAAGAAGCCTATCTGAGCGATGAACAGAAAGAACTCGCCCGCGTGGCGCAAGGCCGCGACAAATACCTGAGTGTAGATGAGCGCATTTCCATCAAGCTCAAACAGGAAAACAAGGCCTTCCGGGTCGAAAAATACGAACACAGTTATCCGCATTGTTGGAGAACGGATAAGCCCATCCTTTACTATCCGCTGGAAAGTTGGTTCATCCGCACCACCGCCGTCAAAGACCGCATGGTGGAACTCAACCGGAGCATCAACTGGAAACCAAAAGCTACCGGTGAAGGCCGATTCGGCAACTGGCTGGAGAACCTGGTAGACTGGAACCTGAGCCGCAGCCGCTATTGGGGGACACCATTGCCGATCTGGCGCAGCAAAGACGGTTCAGATGAACGATGCATCGGTTCCATGCAAGAATTGCGTGAGGCTTGCGATGCAGCGGTGGCGGCCGGACTGATGGCTTCCAATCCGATGGATAGCGATGGTTTCGAACTGCATCGCCCATGGGTGGATGATATCGTACTCGCCGGTAAAAACGGTGAAGCGCTCTACCGCGAAAGCGATCTGATCGACGTATGGTTCGACAGCGGAGCCATGCCATACGCCCAATGGCATTACCCATTTGAAAATGCAGGGGTATTCCGCGAGAACTTCCCGGCCGACTTCATTGCAGAAGGCGTAGATCAGACCCGCGGATGGTTCTTCACCCTGCACGCACTTGCCGTTATGCTGGAAGACAGTGTGGCTTACCGCAATGTGGTGGCCAATGGTTTGGTGCTCGATAAGAACGGAAACAAAATGAGCAAAAGGCTCGGAAATGCCGTAGATCCTTTTGCGACTGTGAAGCAATACGGAGCCGATGCACTGCGCTGGTACATGATCAGCAATGCACCGCCATGGGACAACCTGAAGTTCGACCTGGAGGGTGTAGAGGAAGTTCAGCGCAAGTTTTTCGGAACCCTTTACAATACTTACAGCTTCTTCAGCCTGTATGCAGGGCTGGATCATTACGTTTACATTCCTGAGCGCGCCATTCCCTTAGCTGAAAGGCCGGAGCTTGACCGCTGGGTGGTGAGCAAATGCAACAGCCTCATCCTTACGGTAACCCAGGCATTCGATGATTACGATCCGACCCGGGCAGCAAGGGCCATCGAAGATTTCACCAGCGAGCAACTCAGCAATTGGTATGTGCGTTTGAGCCGTCGCCGTTTCTGGAAAGGCGAAATGCAGGAAGATAAACAAGCAGCTTATGATACGTTGTTTGAATGTCTGCGCGTTATTTCCCAACTCATGGCACCGGTTTCACCCTTTTTCAGCGATTGGTTATACCGCAGCCTGACATCTCCGGCCAGCGCGGGAATTACCGATTCCGTGCACCTCAGCAATTTCCCGGTTTCCCAACCCCAAAATATTGACAGCGAGCTGGAAGAAACCATGCAAGTTGCCCAGGATCTCTGTAGCATGGTGTTGAGCATCCGAAAGAAAGAGAAAATCAGGGTGCGCCAACCCCTGAGCCGCATCATGGTTCCGATCGCGAACGAGCAGTTCAGGCAACGGCTGAAGCATGTGGAATCGCTGATATTGAGCGAAGTAAATGTGAAAGAACTGCATTACCTGGAGGAAGACAATGAAGTGCTGGTAAAGACCTTGCGACTCAATTTCAAAGCATTGGGTCCGCGCGCCGGAGCACAGATGAAGGCCATCCAGGAAAAAGCCAAACACTTGACCCAGGCAGACATCCGCAAATTGGAGCAGGAAGGCAAAATAGCCTTACAACTGGCCGATGGCGACTTCGAATTGATGCTCGGAGAAACCGAAATTTTGGCACAAGACATTCCCGGTTGGCAGGTGGCCGTAAATGGAAACCTTACAGTTGCGTTGGATATCACGCTCAACGATGCGCTCTTGTCGGAGGGCCGGGCACGCGATCTGGTAAACCGCATACAGAATATGCGCAAGGATCAGGGCTTTCAGGTTACCGACCGCATCCGGATTGAATGGCAGGCAGATGAAGCATTCGCTGCGGTTATCGCGGCCCATGCTGATTATATATGTGCGGAAGTATTGGCGGAAGAAATATTGCAGTGCGACGACCCGGCACTGGACTTTTTTGACATCGATGGCTTGCGGGTGGGACTCAGACTTGCGCTGGCCCCATCACCCGCAACCAATTAATACATCCTATGGAAAAAACACGTTACACAGAAGAAGAACTGAAGGAGTTCCGCGAGCTGATCAACAAGAAGCTGGATATTGCCAGGGAAGAATTCAACACCCTGCAGAAACAGCTCCGCGACGGCAACGAGAACGGCACCGACAGTACCAACAACAACTACCTGACGCTCGACGACGGTGCAGACACCTTTGAAAAGGAAAACCTGACCCAGCTCGCCGGAAGGCTCAAGAAGTTCATCAACAACCTCGAAGCTGCCATGGTGCGCGTGGAAAACGGCACCTACGGCGTATGCAAAGTAAGCGGCAAGCTCATTCCAAAGGAAAGGCTGCGCGCGGTGCCGCATACCACCATGAGCATAGAAGCCAAACTCGGACAGAAATAACGCATTTTGGAAACCGCCTCCCGGCATAACGTGAACATTGCGCTGCGCACCCTCCTGTGGTTGCTGCTGCTCATTGTAGTAGTATTGGCAGCTGATCAATGGATTAAGATCTGGGTCAAGACAAACATGGCATGGCGCGAGCAAATCAACCTGCTTGGCGATTGGTTCGTGCTGCACTATACCGAAAACAATGGCATGGCATTCGGCATCGAGTTGGGCGGGCGCATGGGAAAACTCGCCCTCACTGCTTTTCGTATCAGTGCCGTAATCTTCGGATTCTGGTATCTCTGGCAACAGATTCAACGCAAAGCACATAAAGGGTTTCTCCTCTGTGTGGCATTGATTATCGCAGGTGCGCTCGGCAATATCATCGACAGCGTTTTCTACGGTGTGTGGTTCCGCGAACGGAATTTCTATCCGGGCGGCTGGTTCGAAGGCCATGTGGTAGACATGTTCTACGCACCCATCTGGGAAGGCGTTTTCCCGACCTGGTTTCCCATCTGGGCAGGCGAACCCTTTACTTTTTTCGGCGCCATCTGGAATCTGGCCGATGCGGCCATCAGTGTTGGTGTGATCTCCATCCTTGTTTTCCAGCGCTGGTTCTTTCCGCATCACGAAGCAAAACCTGTCGCGAAAGAAAACGAAGGCTCAGACAGGGGAGCTGAGACAAACAAAGATGATGGTGGAGCGTTGAATGAAAAGAAATCGGAGCACCCGGAAGACCCTTCAGACAAATAAGGCGTTTAGAGGCTGGTGACAAAAAGACCTAAAAAAACAGCAGCCTGACGCAGCGTCAGATTAAACGAATAAAATCCTAACCCGGTCTGCCACCCGGTCAGATTTGTGGCTTTGGATTCGAAATTGCAAGAACAAGAACATAAAACAAGCATTATGGCACACGTAATAACAGACAGCAACTTCAAGGAATTGGTGCTGTCATCAGACAAACCTGTATTGGTTGATTTCTGGGCAGTATGGTGCGGCCCTTGCCGCATGATTGCTCCCATCGTGGAAGAACTCGCAAAAGAATACGACGGCAAAGCAGTGATTGGCAAACTCGACGTTGACAACAACCCGAACACTGCCATGGAATACGGCATCCGCAGCATTCCTACCCTGCTCGTTTTCAAAGGTGGCGAGGTGGTTGACAAAATCGTAGGCGCCGTATCCAAAAGCGCTATCCTTGCCAAGCTCGAGCCGCACATGGCCTGAGCCTGCAGTACAAGGTCTTATCCCTGAAACCCGCATCCGGCAACGATGCGGGTTTCTTTTTTATGGAGATTTGAACAGCATTGTGCAAATCATTCGTACGTCTGAAGATAGGATAACTCGGGGACACGGTTAAATTCACGGTAAACAACTCTTTATATGCCTCATATCGTAAATGAATCCAATTTCGAAGAACTGGTCTTGAAATCTGAAGTCCCTGTGCTGCTTACTTTTGGCGGGCCTGGATGTTCGTCGTGTGAAAACATCTATCCCCACCTCGATGGATTAGCAGAAGACTATCCGCATCGCTTGGCCGTTGCTAAGATTGACAGCCGAGAAAACTTGAGTATTGCCGCTGAATACGCCATCCGAACTGTACCAGTTACTGTGGTGGTGAAGGAAGGCGTGTTCGTGGAAAAATTAGTTGGCAGGGCCGATAAGCGCGCTTTACTCTCACTAATTGCGCCACACCTTGATTAGAGCCAATTGCACTGGGGTATTGGTTTATGGCGGCACTAAAGCGGCGTGCTGAAAGCCACGCTTAATAACAGGTAAGCATTTAGCTTGCCTGTTAGCCCAATTTTCAATTTATTTCGTCGAGAAAGCCACTACCTTGCCGGATAGTACTACTAAATTTATTTCAACTAAGCTACAATGATTATTAAAGTCCAACCTGATAACATCCTGGAAGAACTGATCCAGTGCGATCACCTTGTATTGTTGTTGGTTTGGGATCGGTTTGATGGCCGCTCCCATATGGCCCTGAAAGAACAAGAGGAACTGAAGAACCACTTTGGCCAGCAACTGAAGTTCCTCAGCCTGCATTACAGCGATTTCATGGCAGCAGGTGCCATACATTTGGTTCCGAATTTTGTCCACGTTATCCCACATTTTCAAGTCATCTACCGGGGCGTTTTAATCCAACGCGCAATGCAAACTTTAGGTAAAAATGGTACTGCCATGATCCAAACACATTTGACCTGGGTCCAGCATTACTTGAAAGACCTTCGCCTCTACAGTCCGAATTACCAGGTTCACGACGACATGCACAGGCAGCCTGATGCGGCCGGTTGGTGTACACCCGGCTATAACTGCTGATCGTTTGCCAGTGCAAGGGCTGCGGATGTTAAGACTGCGTAAGCTTCCTGCAAGGCAAGGTTGCGCCGTGTTTTCCTGCCTAAATTCGCCCCATGCTGCTGCGTGAAGTACAGGATTTCCGTAACCTCGATCTGCTGGCCCGCCAGGTGGTGGAAGGCTTCATCAATGGCCTGCACCGGAGTCCGCACCACGGTTTTTCAGTAGAATTTGCCGAACACCGCCCCTACAATCCCGGTGAATCCGTGCGCTACCTCGACTGGAAGCTGTATGGCCGTACCGACCGCATGTTCATCAAGCGCTTCCAGGAAGAAACCAACCTGCGCTGCCGCATCCTGATAGATACGAGCGCCAGCATGCACTATCCCGATGCGGGCAAGCCGAAACTGCATTTCAGTGTACTCTCAGCTGCAGCCGTTTTGCTCATGTTGCGTCGGCAACGCGATGCGTTTGGGGTAACGACATTCGGCGAGAAAATCCTGAGCGAGAGTCCAATCCGTTCAACTCCCTCCCATTTTGATGCACTCTTGCACCAACTCGGGCAAATATTGGAACAACCGGCACCTTCCGGCGGCAGCCGCATCGCCACCCTCCTGCACGAAATTGCCGAAAAAGAACACCGGCGCAGCCTGATCCTGCTCTTTACCGACCTCTTCGCCGACGAACCAGACGAAACCCTGTTCGAAGCCCTGCAACACCTCAAGTATGGGCAGAACGAAGTCATCATTTTCCATGTTACCGACCGCAGCCGCGAGCTGGAATTGCAATTCGACAACAGGCCTTACAAATTCACCGATATGGAAAGCGGGGAAGAAATCAAGCTGCAGGCGGAAGAATTCCGCGAAGCCTATGCCGCCGGAATGGCCCAAATGCTGGAATCGGTGCGCACGCGCTGCCGTCAGTACCGGATTGATTTCGTGGAAGCCGATACCGCCGGCGATTTCAGACAAGTGCTCCTGCCCTTCCTGATGAAACGGCAACGGATGTTCTGAACCCGAATCTCAGCCAGGATACAAGCCAGGAAAAAGCTTTATTGCCAAGTTTTCAGTGCTTGCCCTTGCAAAACGCCTGCAACTCCCGGTAAAAGCGTGCCATCGGGAAGCCCATGACATTGTAGAAGCAACCGCGAACCGCCGTTACACAGGTATACCCCAGCCAATCCTGTATTCCGTATGAACCGGCTTTGTCGAAAGGCTGGTATTCGCTGATATAGTAGTCGATTTCATCGGGTCTGATTGCCCTGAATTCCACTTCCGTACTTTCTGTAAAAACCAGGATTTCATCGCCCCTGCGCAGGCAAACCCCGGTAAAAACGCGGTGCGTATGGCCGGATAAGGCGCTCAACATGCGCGCGGCATCGGCTGCATCCGTCGGTTTATTGATCACTTCTTCGCCCAGTACCACGATGGTATCGGCACAAACCAACACTTTGTCTTCGGGCATGACACCATAAGCCAAAGCCTTCTTTCCAGCCAGATAGGCAGCCACTTCACCTCCTTTTAAATGTTCAGGAAATGACTCATCCACATCGATATCCGCGATTTCAAGGTTGAAGCCGATTTCGCTCAGCAGCTTGCGCCTTCTGGGTGAACGGCTGGCGAGTATTAAAGGGGGGAAGGTTTCCGGCAGGGAATGCATGCAGCAAAAATGCGCGAATAGACTGAAATAGCAGAACCGATGCCCCCCTGTTGGAAGAAGTTATTCAGTTGGCTCTGGCCGATACCAGAAGGCAACAGCAAGTCTGCCCTCAACCCACAGTTGGAGTGGAGATGGGAAAATGGACAACTGGTGCTGAACTCTCGTTTGGCCAATTATTCCTACGGCAGCCTCCACAAGGTGATGCGCCGGGTCATTGAAAGCATACCAACCGGCAAGCAGCACCGCATTCTGCTCTTAGGTGTTGGCGGTGGATCTGCGCTGCGATTGCTCGAATCGATTCCCCAAAAGGTGCTTTCGATTGATGCCGTTGATGCCGACCCGGAAGTGCTGCGCCTGGCCAAATCCGTCTTCGGGATTCAGGAAACAAACACCCTCAAACTCCATATTGCCGATGACATTGATTTTGTCAAAAACTCCCCGGCCGGAGGGTTCGATGTCGTCATAGAGGATGTTTTTATCGACCTCACCAAGCCCGACTTCTGCATACAGCCAAGGTACATGGCACATTTGGCCAGGATATTGGCTCCCGGAGGAAAACTCTTCATCAACAGCCTTCCGAACAATGAAGAGGAAATAAAGCGCTGGAAATCGCTGATGCAAGGGCCTCTCCGCTTGAACAAAGTTCACCGTCTTGCCGGCAGCAACCTGCTTTGGGAAGCCGATAAATTGTAAACGGAATAGTTAGCTCACCGCCTCCTCCATCATCTCGGCGCTGAGTTCTTTGCCGAGATAACGATCGATCATGGCATGCACGCCGTACAATACCGGAGTAAGGAGAATCGCACAGGAGAATTTATAGATATACCCCATGGTACCAACAGCAATCACGCGGTGCAAGG
>Ga0315904_10002118_pt1 | contig 30956 bp, 17 predicted proteins | sample LakEriMetagenome_6_FD_203529 | JGI IMG/M metagenome (GOLD analysis project Ga0315904, IMG submission 203529) | Freshwater fungal communities from buoy surface, Lake Erie, Ohio, United States - Buoy 12 MA120 | ecosystem: Environmental > Aquatic > Freshwater > Lake | place: USA: Lake Erie, Ohio...
CAGATCGGTTGCTCGGCCTTTGCATGGTTTCGATAACATCGTCAGAATACGTTGAAACTGCCCGGTTCGAAATCTTGCCGTCAACCAGTCAGTGACCTCTTGGTCGAAGGTCACAGCACCGACGGCATCCCGCTGCCGGATCAAAAACAGCGCGAGGGTCGCAATCAATGTTCGAGCATATTCAACCTTGTTGTAATCAATCGATCCATACTGCATCGATTTGCTTTGATCGATGACCAAGTAGCAGCGGCGGTTGGTCTCGTCCTCAAATCGCTTTTGGTAGTATCGATCGGTCCGAGCGTACAACTTCCAATCGATCGTTTTTGGGTCATCTCCGAGAGAATAAGGTCGATACTCGCTGAACTCGACCGAGAATCCGTGTTTTGGGCTTCGGTGTAGGCCGTTTTGAAAGCCATCGACAACCTTCTGTGCACGCCATTGAAGATTACGAACGGCCATGAGAGTCTTCAGATCGATCCACTGCGATCCACCCGTTTGCTCCGATGCTCTGGCTTTTCTTGAAGTCACACTTAGCCTTTTTTGTTTGTCGGATTAATCACAAGGGGAATCGTCTAGCAATCGTTGTATTACAGATTCGACGCTAAGGCCCTCGGCCTCGGCTTTGTAGGACAGTAGTATTCGATGCCTAAGTACCGGTGCGGCTAAGGACCGAATGTCTTCGTATCGAACGTTTGCCTTACCATGGAGTAAAGCTCGCGCTTTTGCTCCAAGCACGAGCATCTGTGCGGCCCGTAGACCCGCTCCCCAAGTAATCGCATGATTGACCCAGTCCTTCGTTTCTGACTGTCCGGGACGTGTCGCAGCAACCAACTTGACCGCGTAACTGGCTACCTCTTTAGCGATTGGGACTCGCCGAACAAGCCCTTGAAATTGCGAAATATCCTTTCCATCGAACAGCGGTTCGATAGGCTCTGCTGTTCGACTCGTGGTGTCGAGGACGACCTTGAGTTCGTCTTCAAAGGGTAGGTAGTCGATAAGAACATTGAACATAAACCGATCGAGTTGTGCTTCAGGCAGCGGGTAGGTACCCTCCATCTCGATCGGGTTTTGTGTCGCAAGGACGAAAAAGGGTTTCGGCAGGGGATATCTTTTTCCCGCCGCGGTTACTTGATGCTCCTGCATCGCCTCGAGCAAAGCGGATTGTGTTTTCGGTGGCGTGCGGTTGATCTCATCGGCTAAGATAACGTTAGCAAAAACCGGCCCCGGAACGAATCTCAATTCTCTTCGACCGTCATTGTCTGTTAGGATCTCAGTGCCCGTAATGTCCGCAGGCATCAGATCCGGTGTGAATTGAATCCGGCTGAAATCCAAGTGAAAGGCTTGGGCGACACTCCTAACCAGCAAGGTTTTCGCCAAGCCAGGGGCACCGGTGATCAAACAGTGGGTTCCCGAGAATAAACAGATCAGCAGTTGTTCGATCACCTGCTTTTGTCCGACGATTGTCTTTTCAAGTTCCCGCTCTAGGAGCGCTCGACCCTTTTGGATCTGATCGAAAAGTTCCGCATCCGACTCCGAATTCGTTTCCACACTTGTCGGTGTATTCAATGCTGCCTCGCTCTCTATTTAGTGTGTCATTGCATAAGTGACAATGTTGATACCCATGGGATAAGCCTTCTTGACGGAGAACTCCTCAAAGTACCACGGATCTTCACCCTCGCGTTCCCAGCCATCACCTAAATCGGTATTGTGGCAGATAAAGACCATGATCCTACCGGCATTATCGTAAATCGCACGGTAATGAGGAACGCTCGTGTCTGAGTCATAACGGGGTTCCCAGGTCACTCCACTTTGACGGCCATTCCATGCCGCATGGATCGAAGGCAATTGAGGTTTCTCTTTCAAATCATACACGCAGTGAAAAATCTCATGCTCAAAGGGAACCTCTTGGGGCTCTCGATCCGGAAACACCCGCTTGATCTCCCGACGAAAGTTTTCGTATTCCTCGTCACCCCAAAAATCATCGACCATGAGGAACCCACCGTTGGTCAGGTACTTGCGCAACGCCAATACCTCAGGCTCATGAAAAATCAAATCCCCAGGCTCAATGATGTAAATAAATGGGTATTCAAACAATTTCGGATCGGTCAACTGCAAGACGATTGGCTCTGGATTTACCTTCAGTGTCGTTAGCTGCTGCAGACGCAAGCTAAAGTTCAATTCGCTATCGCGAAAATCCGTTGCCCATCCTCCACCCCGCCGATAACCCGACGAATCGTACTTGATCCGGACAAAGGTAAACGTGTCCTTGATAAACTTCCTATCTAACTCCCAACTCGGTACTCCATCGCGACCAACCGATTGCCAGTCCCGACGATATCTTCTACCCCCTGGTGGCTGGCCTAAAACCAATAAGCCTGTGGCGATGAAAAGACAACAAGCCAGCAGGAACTTCCAGTTCGTCTTTAGATGGCTCAATGCTCGCGCTCCTGTGGGTACGAAGTCGTTCCGGTCGTAGCCTTTAACTTATAGGATTTTCCGAGCTACTGGGTACGGTCGCAAGCAAAATCCCCATTCCCTTCCATAGAATGCATACGGAATCCTGACATCCGCTCTGCCAAACGCCAAGGAATCAGTCATACTACTGGTAAACACGGCTTTCGGTCGACTATCCAAGCTCATCCAACCAAGATTATGATCTTTTGCTCCGATCAATTATTGCGATTCGTTAATCCACATCCTTCCGGGTTTTGCCCCGCGCAAGGCCTCTTGGTTCTAGCAAGCTCCGTACTAGTTACGATCGGTTTTGAAGATGCAAGCCTTGCTCAGGATCCAACGGATGTTAACCGGTCGAATCATGTTGATACTCACTTTGAAAAAAGTGTGCGTCCCATTCTCGTTGCCAAATGTTACGAGTGCCACGGTTCCTCCACAGAACAAAACGGTGGACTGGCTCTTGATTCTCTTGAATCGATGCTCCAAGGTGGGGACTCAGGCACCGCATTACGCCCTGACTCCCTGGATGAAAGCTTAATCATCCGAGCCGTTCGTTATCGCGACCCAAAACTTCAGATGCCCCCGGACGGCAAATTATCATCCGCAGAGATTAAGATCCTTGAAGATTGGGTCGCAGCTGGTGCAAAGGTATCCTCCGATTTTGAAAGGGCTCCAAACACTCGACCCATCAAATCAACCTCGCTTAGCGTCGAGCAGGCTCGTGAGCATTGGGCTTATAGACCGATCTATAAACCCACCGTCCCGGCATCCGAGGAAAGTAATCCGATCGATGCATGGATCTCTCAACGATCTTCGGAGCTTGAGTTAGTTCCAAGCCCTTTGGTGGAGGATCGTCTATGGCTCAGACGCTTGGCGATCGATCTGCACGGACTCAACCCAACCTTCGATGTCTTGGCCCAGGCAGATAAGGCATTATCGGATCCAGATCCGAATGCTCTGGAAATGGCTAGGCTGAAAATTGTTGATGCATTCCTCGAGTCTCCCAGATACGGCGAGCGATTTGCACGACATTGGATGGACGTGGTTCGATACGCAGAATCCCTTACGCTTCGTGGATTCATCCTGCCCGATGCATGGAGGTATCGCAACTACTTGATCGATGCGTATAACCGCGACCGCCCTTTTGATCAAATCATCATCGAACAAATCGCTGGTGACTTACTGGATGGACAAGCCACTGATGCGACCTCGATTCAGGATCGTCAAAACCGTTGGATTGCAACCACCTTTTGGGCCATCGGTGATCACAATTATGAAGAGCAAGACAAGAAGCAACTCGAAATGGATGCGGTCGACGAGCAACTCGAGGTTATGGGGCGAGCATTTTTAGCCCAAACCCTCGGCTGCGCGCGATGTCACGATCACAAATTTGATCCAATTCCAACCGCTGATTATTACGCGCTTGCAGGCATTCTCAAATCGTCCGTTTCGATGGATCACGAGAATGTTTCCAAGTGGATACGAATGCCGCTGCCGCTTACCCCGGAACAACAAGAGCATTTCCAAACTATCGAGAAAAAGATATCCGCCAATAAAAAACATTTGGATACTCTCAAACAGCAACTCAAGGGAGCGAATGCCAGCCTGTCGATAGTTCAATCCTCGCAAGCAGATGGCATCGTTATCGACGATCGCAGCGCGAAAAAAGTAGGTTCGTGGAAGGAATCGAATTCTGTGAAGTCGTACGTCGACGAAGGATACCTCCACGACGAAAATAAAGACCGGGGCCAAAAAAGTGTCACGTTCGAACCGACCTCACTTGCGACTGGATCTTACACGGTAAGGTTGGCTTACGCCCACGGGGATAATCGCAGTAGCAAGACCCAAGTCAGGGTCTTTAGCGCCGATGGCGAATCGCTCGTAACGGTCAATCAAAAAGTATCTCCACCCGAAGATGGATTGTGGATATCGCTCGGGAAATTCCGTTTCGAGAAGGATGGAGCCGCGTTCGTTATCATCAGCAATGAAGGTGCAGACGGACACGTAATCGCCGATGCAATTCAGTTTCTCTCAGAGAGCGATCCAACCAACAAAAAACTGCTATCCGAGAAATCCGATGACGAGAAACAAGAATCGCTTTTGCAGTCATTTGCTAGTGCAGAGAAAGTCCAGAAAGAACTTCAAAAGCAACTCGATATGCAACCGATGGTCCAAACCATCCGAGCCGAAAAGAACCCCAGCAATATCCCAATCCATGTGCGAGGATCGGTTCATCGGCTTGGAGAAGTCGTCCAACGTGGGTTCTTGAGTTGCATCAATTCGCATGAGCCTGAGCTCGAAGCCCAGACTCGTATCGAGCCGCACAGCAATGGTAGACTTGAACTCGCTAAGTGGATCGTAGCTCCTCAAAACCCGCTAACTGCACGTGTGTATGTCAACAGGATCTGGTGCCACTTGATGGGTCAAGGCATCGTGACAACCTTGGATAATTTTGGAACCACAGGCCAGGCGCCCAATCATCCCGAGTTGCTCGATTGGTTAGCCTCGGAGTTTGTAGCCCACGGTTGGTCGACCAAGTGGCTTGTGCGAACCATAGTTACCTCGAAGGCTTATCGTAGAAGTATTTTTGCGGATGCTCAAGCGATTGAAAAGGATCCAGACAATGGTTATTTCGCACGAAGCAATCTTCGTCGACTCGATAGCGAGTCTTTGCGGGACTCAATGCTCCAATCCAGTGGCGAGTTGCGTTTGGGAGGGTCGGTTGACTCGACGATCCGCAACGGAACCAGTGCGGACTACAGGTACCAACATGAGAACAACCTCCGATCGGTCTATATGCCTTGGTTTCGCAACGCTCTACCACCCATGATTCGAGAGTTTGATGGTGCCAACCCAAGTTTCTCGATATCACAAAGGAATCGCAGCACGGTTGCCACCCAAGCCCTCGCGATGATGAACAATCCGTGGGTCAGAGACCGCGCCAAGGCCCTAATCGCTTCGATACCCGAGAACTTAAACAATCCTCAAGATTCTCACACGCCAGCTAGTCAAATTGAAAAAATCTTCCAACGCATTCTAGGTCGCTTCCCTGACGCTTCCGAAATTGCATGGGGAGAGGAATTGCTCAAGACAAGCAGTCTTGAGGAATTAGCCCATCAGTTATTTGCTTCGATCGATTTCCGTTACGCACCCTAAATTAGGATCTAAATGAATGATGGTTCCTCGTCGAGAGTTACTTCGCTCTTCAGCCTGCGGTTTTGGTGCACTGGCGGCATATGGACTTCTAAATACGACCTCCTGCGCGATAGCAGACGAAGCGCATGGGAGGCTTGGTAAGCGTATTATTGGACTCGAAGGATTGCACCACAAAGCGAAAGCCAAGCGGGTTATATTTCTGTTCATGCAAGGTGGGATCAGCCAAGTCGATTCGTTTGATCCGAAGCCTATCCTCGATAAGAGGGATGGGGAGATGATCGCTTTTGACGACGCTCGCGAATTTGCTAATACGCATAAACTCGGTGGCACCCATCGAGTCATGAAATCACCTTGGGCTTTCAAACAGTATGGCCAGTGTGGACATTGGGTGTCCGATCTGTTTCCGAATATCGCGCAACATGTCGATCAGTTGCAATTCGTCCATTCGATGCACACAGAAGGTGTCGCGCATGGACCGTCGACCCTATTTATGCATTGCGGGTCTCTGAACACTGTGCGCCCCTCGATGGGCTCCTGGACACTCTACGGGCTTGGTAGCGAAAATGAAAATCTGCCCGGATTTATTTCCATTGCCCCTTCGATCGGAAACGGCGGATTTCGCAACCATGGTTCCGCCTTCTTGCCTGCCAGATACCAAGGGACCCCGCTCGGGAAAGCGAGCCAAGGGGATCTTCGAATTGAGAACATCGAAGAGTTAGCTTCTAGCGATAATTCGCAAACGAGTCGATGGCAACTCCAACGGCAACTGCAGCAGATTCAGTTGCAGAGATTGATCCAAAACTCAGCAGCCAGTGACAAGGTCTTTCCGTCAGCAGATGAACTTGAGTCGCTCATTGCAAGTTATGAGCTCGCAGCACGAATGCAGAAAGCATCTCCTGAGATCTTTGACCTGTCGAATGAATCTCAAGAAACTCTCAATCTCTACGGGATCGACCAGAAGGAGACGGAAACCTATGGCAAGCGTTGTCTGCTTGCTCGCCGGCTTTGCGAAGCGGGTGTCAGGTACATTCAAGTCAATTATGGCGACGACACTGCAAATCCAGCTTGGGATCAGCATTCGAATCTACCGAAGCATTTGGACCATGCGACTGCAGTCGATAGACCGGTCTCAGGTTTATTGACCGACCTTCAACGGCGGGGCTTATTGGATGACACCATTGTTTGGTTCGGTAGTGAATTTGGTCGCCAGCCTTATGCCGAAAAGAATGGAACTGGTCGAGATCATAATCCAGGCGGATTCACCGTCTGGCTCGCCGGAGGTGGGTTCAAGGCAGGGAATTCCTATGGCCAAACCGACGAGTTTGGTCAATTGGCGATTCAGAACAAGGTGCATATGCACGACTTGCATGCCACGATTCTGAACCAACTGGGTATCGATCACGAGCGGCTGGTCTACCGCTATGGCGGTCGCGATTTTCGATTGACCGATGTCTACGGCAAAGTCGTTCGCGATATCCTAGTTTGATGGATTCAACCGCTAATGAACACTGATGAACTTTCAAAGCCAAGACTCACAAAAGGCTTTTCCCAGCGCGCCGCGCAGTCTTTTCAACCGCTAATGAACACTGATGAACGCTGATAGCCAAGACTTACAAAAGGCTTCTCCCAGCGCGCCGCGCAGTCGTTTCAACCGCTAATGAACACTGATGAACGCTGATAGCCAAGACTCACAAAAGGCTTTTCCCAGCGCGCCGCGCAGTCTTTTCAACCGCTAATGAACACTGATGAACGCTGATAGCCAGGACTTTAAAGGGTTTCTCCCAGCACGCTGTCCGGCTGCTCATTAGCGTTCATGAGTGTTCATCAGCGGTCCTGTTTTTCGACCGCTGATGCCAGGACTTCAAAAGGTTTTCCCCCAGCGCGATCTCCGGCTGCTCATTAGCGTTCATGAGTGTTCATCAGCGGTCCTGTTTTACGACCGCAGATGCCAGGACTTTAAAACGGTTTTCTCCCAGCGCGCTGTCGGGCTGCTCATTAGCGTTCATGAGTGTTCATCAGCGGTCCTGTTTTCTCTTCATAAGCGGTTGAACTTTCACGCTCGGGAAGAATCGCCCAAGCGAGTGCAACCAGGAGAGTAAGCGGTATGCTCACGAGAATGTCCGAGAGGTAGTGAGCCCCTGCGATGAGTCTCTGCAATGCGGCTACCGTCGCCATAAACAGAAATAGCGGTTTGCCCTTTGGATATACATAAGTAAGTCCGATCGCCATCGCAACGGCTGTGGCGGTATGACCAGAAGGAAAGCTCCGGATCGATTCATTGAACCAGGATTCCGTAAGGGGGCTGCCCCAAGCGTCCCAGCTAGAGGCAAACACACTATCCGGATCCCGATCAGGATTTAGCCAGCTCCAGGGCTCACGATCGTAGGTGCTCGGGCGCCTGCGTGGGATCAGATATTTTGCTAGATTCGCAAGTAATCCACAGGTCAGCACGAACATCGCCGCTTTCCAGAGTTTAGAGCGATTCCGTTGATCGATCCAAAGGAGCGTGCTGAGAATCATCACGCAACCGAGTGTATGCGCAAAGATCTCCATCAGATGGATGAATCGTCTTAAATCACCGGGAATATGCTTGAGCCTCACCCATTGAGAGATCTCCAAATCCCATGGCATCGCGATCATCGCCGCGATCAATGCGACCGCTGCCACGAGCGTCGAGCCGATGAGTGTGCTCTTCTTACTTTTGCCTAAATGAAATAGCACGCGAATGGATCCTAGAGTTCTAGGCGTTGATCCCACCGATTTCGACAAACCGTTCTTTCAATGAGGAATACAGTTTGCGATAGATTGGGAAGCATGCGTGATAGACTTTTTGAGAAGCTCGATTAGGAGGAATTTTTTCCACTACGCTGATCGTAGCTTTGCAGGCCTCTTCGATATTTTTGTAAGCACCATCACCGACGGCAGCCAATAGCGCAACTCCGTATCCAGGACCTTGTTCGGCATTGATTGTGCATACCTTTTGTCCGAAGCAATCGGCTAGAAGTTGTTTCCACAGGTCGCTCTTTGCCCCGCCGCCACTAAGGCGTATTTCCTTGACTGGAATTTTGAGTTGCTCGATGATGTCCAAGCTTTCGCGGAGCGAATAAGCGACACCTTCCATAACCGCTCGGGCTAAATGGCCACGCGTATGCTTGTTCGTCATCCCGATAAAACAGGCCCTCGCTAGTGGATCCGCATGCGGAGTTCTTTCGCCTGCCAAATAGGGAAGATAAAAGAGACCTTCGGAACCGGCGGAAACCCGAGCGGCTTCTGCATTGAGTATCTCGTAAGGATCAATTCCTTTCTTGGTAGCTAGGTCTGAACAGATATTCTGAACAAACCATTGGAGCGAGCCTGCCGCCGATAACGTCACTCCCATCATGTGCCACTTGCCATGAACCGCATGGCAGAAGGTATGCAACCGCCCCTGTCGATCGTATTGAGGAGTGTCGCTGTGACAAAAGACAACACCTGAGGTGCCAAGACTCGCTGTGAGGATACCTTGTTTGACAATTCCGTTTCCAACAGCGCCAGCGGCACAATCACCAGCACCCGCAACAACTTTGCAGGCCGTGGTAAGTCCTAATTCCGCAGCAACGTCTGCCCGGAGTGTTCCTGTAACCTCTTCGGACTCGTGAACCGGTGCTAAAATCGATGGATCGATATCGAGTTTCCCCAAAAGCTCCTTGGACCACTGACGCTTGACCACATCGAGCAAAAGCATTCCACTTGCATCGCTCGCATCAGTAGCCAACTCACCGGTCAATCGACGACGGATTTCGTCTTTTGGTAGGAGCAAATAACGCAGTGCATCGTAATGTTTTGGCTCATTGTTTCGAAGCCATAGAAGTTTTGGCGCGGTAAATCCGGTCAATGCCGGGTTAGCAACCATACCGATAAGTTTGTCGCGTCCGCCTGCCCGCTTGGTAATCTCTTCGCATTCTGCGATCGTTCGTTGGTCGTTCCAAAGTAGGGCAGGACGAATCACGTTCCCTTTGGCATTGAGAAAAACCGACCCGTGCATCTGACCCGATAGCCCGATGGCACGAACCTCTGAGCCCTTGATTTTCGACTTTTTCAAAACACCTTTGATCGTCAATTTGGTAGCTGTCCACCAATCTTCAGGATTCTGTTCGGTCCAAAGGGGTTTGGGGGTAGCCAACGCGTAATTTGCCGTCGATTCCGCGATTACCTTGCCCAAGTGGTCGATTAATAAGCTTTTCGTGCCTGAAGTGCCGATATCGATCCCGAGATAATAAGCCATAATGCGGTGGTTGTACTTTGGGAATGGTCTAGGAAAATTACGCCGGTTAGGCCAAGATTTCTATCGTAACTGATTTGCCGCAACCTAGGAGACGGTTCAGATGGAATCCAAAAAAATCACCTCCGTTAACCCGAAACCGAATCCAAACTTCTACTGTAGCTTCGATCCCTGCTACCTGAAAATTCTTCAGGCTCTTGCCTGTTGTTTTCTATTGTGCACCACTGGGTGTCCTTGGCAAACGCCCCCTAAAAAACCGGCTGATGGCACGGTAGAAAAGGTCGGGAGGGTTGATCTACCACCCCTGAAAATCGGCATGTTCGATTGCGACGAAGTCGCCGATAGCCTCCAGAGTCGATGGCAGGAGTTCTCCGAGCAACAGCTCGAGCTCGTCAAACTGGATCCAGACAAACTCGGCGACTACGAAATGCCTTTGCTCGACGTGATCCTCTATCCAGCAAGCCTTGTTGGTACCTTGGCAGAAAAGGAATGGATCGCACCTGTGCCGCCCCCCTTGTTGCAGCGCCTCGGAGGTGGAAAAAAAATCGGCAAGTCCAACCAAGAGCCTACAGAGGGTACCGTACAAGGAATCGAAAACTGGTCGAGTCGTTTGCGATCGATCGCAAAGTACAACGGAAAGTGGATGGGTATTCCCCTGGGTGGGCCTTGTTGGGTAGTTGCCACACGAGGGCTCGATGTCGATGCCCTGAAACAACTTCAGCAAGCCATCGCTAGCAACCAAAACACTCCGAACATCGCTACTGAGGCATTCGAAGCTTTTTTATCCAAGACCGAGTCGACGCTCGAAGATAGCTTGGAATCGCGACGCAAAACTCTGGCTGCCGCGCTGCGGGATCGTAAGGCGACCGACAAACGAGCGCTGGTCAATCGGTTTTTGTGGATCATGATTACTACCGAGTCTAGGTATCGAGGGTTGGTCGACCCATACAAAGTGACTCCTCGGCTTGCTTTGCCAGAGTTCGCGAGGAGCGCTCGATACTTGCAGCGTCTGGCACTGATCGAACCAACCACGATTTTGTCCTCACCCGTCGAAGCATGGGAAAAAGTCGCAGAGGGACAAGCGGTCATCGGGATCGGTTGGCCAAGATCCGATGGCTTCCAACGGGCCACCGTAGGCTCCGACGTAAAAACGCTGAAACTAATTCCAATACTGTTTAACGGTGCCGACGGAATCCTAGCATCGATCGGAAGGAAGACTCGCCAGTCCTCGATGGCCAGTGAATTCATGTTCTGGTTGAATCGAGAAGAGAATCGCGCAGCGTTGCAAGCCAAAACCCCTCGAGTGGAAGTCCTGGAAATTGAAAACGATTCGAATCGTATCCGGGAAGACTATCGAGAGTATCAAACTCTCCAGCGCCTAGAGGCCTCTAATACGACGCTCGATATGACTGCACGCTTCTTACAGGCCGACGTTTTTGTCGATTCGCTCGGGGAGGCCCTTCTTGATATCCTTGAAAAACCCGAATTAGCCGACAGCCGTTTAGAGGCCTGCAAAACAAAATGGGCCGAGCTGATCGATTCCATTGGAGTAGAATCTCTGCGTAGTAGCTTAGAACGAGCTACTGGTCTTTCCAACTAAGGGTGATTCGATGGAGCGGCGCGGTTCAAATAGCTTCTTTGCAATACTGAAAAATCTTGTCTACGCTCCATTCCGCGCGGCAAGCGAACTCGTCTCCCTTTTCGCTCGTGGTAAATCAGTAACACTTACCCCAGAACACGCGGCTATCCATAGCAAGCGGCGTCGGAATCTGACTATTGGTCTGCCGGCTTTTATGGCTTTTCTAGCTTGCTTGGGAATGTTCGCCTGGGGAGCCACAAACCGTACTCGCATTGCAAACCAATATGTCGAGAAGCTAACGACCGAAATCTCGCAATCCGATCGAAAACAAGCAGACCGCTTGGCGCAAAGACTCTTCCAAAAGGGTGTACGTGCTTTACCCGATGCTTCATTGAACTATTGCACCTTCCTGGCTTCACAAAAGGATCTCTATCAAGCTAACAGCGTCATTGAAAAGCTCGCACCGGACGATACACCAGGCTTTGCTCCGGCTCATGCTCAGCGAGCCATCGCGTACTCAAATCTCCTGAGTCAAGGAGCCAGTGAACGTTACTTACCAATTCTCCAATGGCACCTGAAGCAATCAGGCGAACCAGACAGCGAAGCGTTATCGATGGCTTGGGCTAACTACTTTCGGCTCACAGGGCAAATTGATCGCTCGATCCTAGCACTCGAAATAGCGGCAAAAACCGAACCTAAACATTGGTTCTCGATTGCCGATTTGTATGCCATCGACGGAAAGCCAGATCTGGCACGACGAGCTCTGGCAAGTGCCATCAGCACCTATCGACTAAGGCTAGGCAAGGATCCGCTCTCGATAAGCGATCGATTGCAACTGATCATGGCGCAAGCTCGATCGGGCGAATATCAACAAGCCTCAGAAACACTCAAGACGGGGCTGGAACTGCGGCCGCAAAACCAAGATCTCCTGAAAGCTCGATCGCAATTGGACGTCATCAGCCTAGAACAATCTCTCAAGCAAGCCTCCAAGCTTGCGCAGAAACTGGAGATTGCCAAGGAGATTGTCCAGAAGTCTGAGGATCCATCACGAATCTACCAAGCGACTCTTGAACTGTATCAGCAAACCGCTTCGGATGAAGAAAAACAGATGATTTGGCAGTTTCTCAGCGACTCACTCAAGGAGCATGGAACTAATGCATCCTTAGGGTTTTCGCAGAGTGCTATTTTGCTCCAACAGGGCAAGCGCACAGAGGCTATCGCAAAGCTTCAAGCGAATATCGAAGCCTTCCCAGAACACGGCTATTCCTTGAACAATTTGGCTTGGTTGCTCGCAACCCAAGAGCCGAAAGATCTGGAAAGAGCCAAGCAGTATGCTCAGCGAGCCATTGCCGCCGACCCCCAAACGGCAACGTTTCATGACACCCTTGGAACTGTTTTCATGGAGCTCAAGGACTGGCGCTCGGCGATCGCCGAACTGGAACTAGCTTTAGCCCAATCCCCAATCCCAAGCCGCATGAAGATTCATGCGAAGCTCGCAAAAGCTTATGATTCGATTGGAGATCAAGCACTCGCGGATCTTCATCGCGAGCGCAGTCGCAAAGCTCCTTGAAAACCGTTTTTAAAGTTTTCCTTCAATCGCCAATTGATGGAAGAAGTGCTGCACGTTCTCTTGATTTTTGAGCAACCAGTCGATCGATGGCTCACAGTGCATCGCCTTGGCAATCGCTTTGGTCGTCGCTTCTCGATTGGTTTTGAAGAGCACCTCTGGATCGTATTTTGCGGTGACAATCGAGGGATCTAGCCAAACGGAAACGATAATCCCAAGGTCATTGGCCTTGGCCTTCGGAATATATCCTTCTCGCACCGCATCGAGAACACCATTGGCAATCGCCGCTTGAACAGTTCCCATTAGGATGTTGGTGTACTTCTCGTTGTTGACCGTCACCTTACTGACCATCACAGTCACCGGGCGGACTTGGACATCGCAATTGAGGATTGCATAAATCTTCGAGTGCCCCTTGGTCTGATTACCGATCATGTTAGCGATCGAATATCCGACAGGGCCATCAAGCTCGCCGATGACAACTTCTGGCTCCGCTGCCGACCAAGCTTCGGTCGATTCAACGAGGGCTTCACCAGTCCTCATGACGATACGACCTTTGTTCGATACATTGGATTTCTTCACTGAGGATTTTTTCTTTTTGGCCATGATGATTGTCTTGTGAAAGGGTTTGTTGACGTAGTAACCGACGCGATTCGAGGTTACTCGCCAAGATAATACCCTAAGGTGGTCTCATTCTCTACCGAGAAATCGATCAGTTTGAGCTAGGAAACTGTGCAGGCGGACTTTGCTGACCTGCTGCCCCTACCGCAGATACCTCGAAAGCATATTCGACGTCGGGTTGGGAATTTTGGAAACCATTGACGATCCGGATCGATGGGTGGTCGAAGGGTGCCTTTTCGTACTGAACCCGTTGATCGGTCAAGCACAACAAGAAAAATAGCAACGACTCGCTGTCTTGAATCTGAACCAAATTAATCTTGCCGTCGGCAACCCCGTCGATCATTCCGTCGTCGTTCAAGGGAAGTCGGCCCATATCCGGATGGAGATCTGGGTTCAAAATCGGATCGGCGGGGATTAAGTAAGGGTTATCAAAACTATAGAAATCGAGAACCTGCCTGAGTGATAGAAAACGGCCATTGTGCATATAAGGCTCGGTCAAAGCGATATTCCTAAGCGAAGGCGTTTTGAATGCTCCCCAACCCATGAGTTCATTGTCTGTAATGAATGGTTTGCGATGCCCCCAGGTTTCTTCGGTCATCACCATTCGCCGCGCTCGCTTGAAGAAATGAATGTCCTTGCGTTGTCCAAATTTGGCATAATCCAAAAAACCACGATTAGCGCTATGGTCCACTCCACGGGTCGTAATGAAATCCAGTAGTAAATTGGCATCCGCCCGGACGCTCTTCGGAGCTTGTGCGATCGCATCGAGTAGCTCCTTGTTCATTTTCTGATTCCCAACTGATGTATCTCGTCCTCGCTTGAGCTTCGGTAAACGGTACGCATTTCCAAGACTAGGAATGGATGCAGCGCCAGGGGCCTTCTTGATTTCATCCTCAGACTTCTTTTTGAGGAAAGACTTCAGATCGTTGATCGTTGTTTCCGTAACTCCCATTCTCAAAAGCGCCTTTCCACCTCCTTCTTGAAGCAGTTGTTGTACCTCTTCGATCGAGATCGATTCCTCAGATCCCGAATAAGCCCAAACGCCCCAGTCGTAGCGCGGTTCCGACACACCTAGGTTGTAGTAGCCAAGATCATAGAAAGCGTAAGGTTCAATAGGATCCTCTCCCGGTTGAGGGCTAGGTGCGAACTCCAGGGGAGGGCGGGTGCCGAGCCACGTGATCATCGGATTTCGATTCGGCAGTCCCCCACCGGGCGGAACCATTACGGGAACAATTGCAGTTGGTCTTTTGATCGGAATCCCCATAAGTTCGATCAGCAGTGGTCCGACCAATGCTTCAATCTCAGGTATACGTTCCTGATCAAAGAAAAAGCGACGATTTCCAAGCAGCGGTCTTACGTTGTCGTTAACCCCAACTCCCGGCGGGACACCCTCGGCAATCATCCGTTCCTTAAATGCATCGGCAAAGGCCTTTCGCACAAGGGTGTAGGAGTGGAGTTTTGCAATCGGATCGGGAAGGTCGGGCACCAGTTCAAGATTGGTGGCCGTCGTGAAAAAGGGAGGCTCGTGGCATTCAGCACAGTTCCGCACGAAAACCCTCAAACCCCGTTGAAACATGCCGGTAGCATCAAGGACAGGTGGTGCGTTGAGCGTCGGAAACTTATCGAGCATCACCTTGCGCACTGTATCGTCGGACTTGGGTTCCTCAGGAGTGACCCGGAATCGGTTGTCATTCGTTGGACTCGGATCGAGTCGTAAAACACCGGAGTTCACAGCAGATTTTTGCCAAACGTCCTCGACTCCAGCAGGGTTACCTCGAAGCATCTGATCAAAAGGCGAATCGTTAGAGATCAGTGTCGATTCGTACAGCATGACCGCGATTCCGAAGTAGAGGCTGAAATTGTTGACCATCAAATCATCTTGTGGCAACATTTCTCCTGGATCGCCGCAAATTGGAACATCCGCCAATTCCTCATCTAACCTCAATCGATAAGTCCTCAGGTCTTCGACATCGTAAAGTGCAGTGCGTAGCGGCAGGATCTCACCTTCGATCCCTGCCCATTCCTGGGCCGCGTAGAGCAAATCGGTAAACTCCCGCGATTGGGTTGCTTCCATATCGGGATGGGATTTTCCGTAGCGTTCTACCTTTTGGAGCACTTGCTCGGCAGGAAACCGTAGTTCCTTGTCATTCAAGGTGGTTTGCAAGGAGGATAGTAAATCACTTTGGAGGGATGACTTGGACATGAGCGTTTCGAAGTGAGCACGGGCGTGATCAAGCCGACTGACGAGCGATTTTTCCTGGGTCAAGGGTCTGCTGTTGTCCCACCATTCCTTGCGAAAAGCCTTCTTGATCCATTCGCGGTAAGTCAGTTTTTCACCTGGACGATTTGGATCGTAAAGCCCCGGCAATGTCGTGCAGCAGGCCGCTTCTCCGGGTATCTGAACGATTTCTTGTCGGACGTATTTTCGCAGGAGACTATCGGTGGTATCCGTGGTTTGTGACGCTAACGGTTGGGTACAGAGCAAACGCATGGCAATGTCATGGAACGTGCGGCCCGTATAAGACATCTCGACATCATTGACGACCGGACCGACTGCTTGGGATGCCAACGAAGCATTGACGATCGCCACAGAAACGGGGTGATACGAGAGCAGTTTTCCATTCGGGTCGAGCATCGCCTTTTTGAGCACTACACGTTTGTCGAAATCGCCAAAAATGGAGAACCCATTAAAGGTGGATTCCGCTCGACCGTCGTGGAATTGCCGATCATTGAAAACCGAGTTGATCACTGAGGGTGAATTGCGGCGAGTCACCTGGCGAGTCACGTTATCGTCCTGGCCGAACATGTTGTAAGCCAGATATCCCCAGTCGGGGCGGCCTACTGGCATAGAGACTTCTACGCCATCCCAATCGAATCCGTTGAAAAGCCGCTTTTGTATCCCTTGGGAGCCGACCATTTCATGCTGCAAGAGGCCCAGGCCCCGGTCATGGAAGCGATCTGCATCGATCGGTCTCTCTCCATCGGGTACAAAAGGCAATGACAGTTGTGTGAATGGCTTTGGTGGATCCTTTGGATCCTCAGTACCGGTTTGGAGCATGTCGATGTCGCGGCCAATACCGAATTTGTCCCAGGCTTGATAAGCGATTGCTTGGGTGTTGCGATCGCGAGCATCTACTCCGAATCGATAGTGGCACGATGCGCAGGCGGTTCCAAGGATCTGGCCATCAGACGCCTTGCGGCCATAATCGCTCCCAAGTTGCATGTCCCAAAATAGGGCTTTACCGAGTGCCACAGCTTCGTCGACATCGGTTACAAACTCCGCTAAATCGGGCCTGCGTAATGCGAATCGCTTACCCTCGTCGGTGTAGATTCGCTTGATGTAGGGGCTGTCCAAATAACGTGGATCCCATTCCTGAAGAGCGTCTTCGATCCGCTTCATCAGAATTGGGTTCTCATGCCCAACCAAGTGAGCCGATTCTTCAACTTCGCGTGCAGCCAAGGGGCCCGAATTCGCGCCCAGTCGATCAAGAAAAACATCTTGACCAAACATGTTGAAGATACTTTGAGAGCCAACCAAATAGGCAAAGCATCCGGCGATCCGAAGGAATCTCTTGGAATCAAAAAAACGGGTGAAATGACTCATGATCGATTATTAGCTTCAATGGATTGGGTTGGAATGCCGAATCTTTCCTCGATCGTTGTGCCGAGGATTCGCCTGAGAGGCTCAAAAATCAAACCATCTCGGATTTCAGTAGGGGATGTCGACCAACGATCATGCTGGTCGTTGCCAAACAACAGAAACGATGCGTGCCGACTGATGTCTTGATCAACTTTTGCGTCAAGGTCGTAAAAACCAAGACTGCGGCGAAGTTCCTCTGTGTCAAGGATGTTCGCATGCAAGAAATACCAATCGCAGGTTTTGGTATCTGCTTGTTTCCCGGCCCCGTAGTTATCGGCATACTCCAACAACGCTCGTGGATCATCAACTGCAGGATCTATGGACAACGACAAGATAGTTACTCGTTTACCGAAGAGCTTGCTCAGGGGCTGCCGAAGCCTTTTAAGGGTTTCGCTTGTTCCAGGACAACTACCTCGACAAACGGTGAACATCGTATTGATAATCACCGCATTGCCGACGATCAAATCCTCTCGGAAAAAATAACTCCTACCGAACTGATCGGTCACCTGCACATTCGCAAAAAGATCCGATCGTTTGGGTCGCTTGCAATCGGAATTCCCGATGGAATTTCGCATCAATGATCTCATCATTAAGACTCGCTATGGCTTGGAGGTTTTGTTCGGTTTTCGAGCGGGAATCAATGGAGCCCTGGCTTTATCGACATCCGTTCCTGGGACGGGTTTTTCCTCCCATCGATAACTAGGAAAACCATCTATGGCTTCCCAAGGCATCTCTCCGATCGCACTGGGATTGGTGACTAAATCCGTCACATCCTGACCGTGTGTGCGGGCCGCAGGATACACGTTTGGATCGTGGCGATTTGGCTCGCTAACCTTACCGCTCATGGTCGGTTCAAAGTTGAACATCATCCGCATGTCTTCGTGCTCGACATTGTGGCAATGGAACACCAACGGCCCACTCCAAGTCCTAAATCGCATGCGTATTCGAGCAATCGTGTTTGGACCCAGGGCCTGGGTGTCATGGTTGCCAACTACGTCTCCGGCCCACTGCAATCGCAATCGGCCTAGGCCATCAAGCACGCCGCGAGCAGCGGTTGGTAATGAGAGCACCTGGTTATTGAGTTTGGATAAAATGATCGAGTAAAGTGCGGCACCGGAACTTGGCCGATCCAGCAAAATCGCAAACTTGGGATCCGCGGCCAGTTCTGCGCTGAAGAACCGCTCGATGGACCAACGACCGATGCGGGCCTGCACATCGGCAGGAAACGAATCAAACCACCTGATCAAACCCGAGTAGACCGTTGCAGACCAATCCTGCTCGAAAAACTTTCGTTGCACCTCGGTCATCGTGATTCCAGAGTTTTCAATCCACTTTCGGAATTCATTTTTATTTGCGATCAGCATCGACAAATTGCGAGTTCCCATCAGAGTGTCTCGCAGGTCTATGATTGCAGGATTCGAAGTAACAGCCAGTAGCGGGTCGAAACCAAAACGGCCAACCAACTGAGCCCAATCAGGAAGGCCAACCATTTGGGCTTGTCCCTGCGCCCCGAGTAGCCCGTCGGCTCCAACAAGTCCGTCAGCTTCAAAGTCCTTTTCGTATCCGACGAGTTGATGGCCCTCTAAATGGATGTGAATCGGATGCCACCACCCCCCGCCACCATTTCTCAAAATCCATTCTTCGGCATAACTGAGTGAAGGTTTCGTCTTGGGCTCGTCTGTCGGTTGACCCGAGGGTACTTCAAAATCCTGCCGCTTGATGCCTATGATCGCACTTGCATTGCTGATCGTGGGATCATAGAAACGATTGTTGACCATCCATGCACCTTTGCCACGCTCGAAGACAAATTCACGAACCGCCATGACCTCATCGTCGGCGATCGCATGCCTTGGCCGGAGGATCGTTGTTTCGTCAATGGTTGCGTCGGGCCCCTCTCCTGCATCTGGGGTGACGACGAATTTGACCAAGGCGATCGGTTGATCCAATTCTCTCAATCGTGCCACTGGCCCATCACCAAGAATTGCTGGTGGAACCACTCCTGCAGCGACCATTTGCTGTACAACCGGGTTGCGAGCATCGAGCTCAAAAGGCAACGGAAAGACATTCGGGTCTCCCGCATCTTCAGCAAGCTTGCCTTTGGGCCCACGTCCATCGAATTGAGGCATCGTGTTTACCAAATAGAACACGGCATTGCCATCAGCATTCAGTCGACCAGCACGCTTTGCCGCTTCATACCACGCCTTGAAGTCGACAACAATGTCGGCACGGTTGGCCATATTGAGCAATAATGATTTGCGCTTCTGCGGGGTTGGCCACAGCCAACTATCCTTGCCAATTCGCAAGAAGTCCAGCGAGTTTTGTTCGAGTTGCTGCTCGGAAATCTTGGCTGGCTCACTTGTTCCATCAGGTCGACCCGTTGGATGCAAACCCAAGGTGTCTGCATCCAAGAAGCGAAGCCGATAGATGCGAGCATTGGATCCATCCAATATCCTAAAGCGATATTTGCGGCTCTTGACTTCAATGACAGGCCATGGAACCCCATTGATCAACTGGGTATTCCCGATATATCCATTGTGACCGTCGCTGTCGTAGACGATCTGCCCTGTCTGCGGGTCAACCACTCGGTCCTGTAAGACCAGGGGGATATCATAAGGGTTAAAGTAAGGCGTTTCGGCCTCTCGATAGAACCGATTCAGATCAACCGATGCGTTCTCCTCTGCATCAGGCTCTTTGGTCTCTGCCAAAATGTGCCGACGGGACCAATAGCTCCCCGGATTCTTTGACTTCCATGCAAACCACGCTGCTTCAAGTTTCGTTTTCTCAATCGCAATGTCTGGATCCAAAGCAGAGATAACACCCAGACCGGGCAAAACACCCTCTCGGATAAGCTTTAACTCCACTTCATCAAACCAAAGGGCAAAGCCCGAAAGTCCTCTCATGACGTTGAATGCCGTCGCGTCAAGTCCGTGATCGTGATACCAAGTCGTTGACTGACCTTCGCCAAAATCAAGCTCAGACAATCCAGACTTGTTGATCCTCAATGGCAAGATGTTTGGATACAGATAGTCGCGAGCTTCTCCCTGCAACACGTAAAAACTCGGAAATCCATCTGCATGCGTGGGATTGTGACCGCCGTGATGGTGGATCGATACCTCCGTCTGCAGCTTGTTCTCAAAACGGACGACTGCTGGCATACCATGCCGGAAGCGAAACAAGGGACCTGGAACTGTTCCTTGATAACTGTAAAACAGAGCAGGTGGAAAGGCCGGAGTGATCCTTTTGAGGATCTCGAACATCTCAATCTTGTAACAGCGCACCAAACAGTCTTTCGCATCGGCTGGTTCGGCACTCTCAGGACCAAGCCCGAATTTACCCCAGTTTCCAAGATCCTTCACACCGTACTCGTCAATCGTCTCTGGTCGAACTCGCTCACGCATGGCCTCCCAAGCTGAAGCAGCCGGTACCCAGGACTTGCTCACTGAATCGAACTTGAGATTTCCCCCTATAAGATTTCCATTCCACTCGACAGCAACCCCATGCATGACCTTGCCGATCGGTTCCTTATCACCCAAACTTGCAAAAGGGGCAACCGTAGCTTGATGGGATGCCCCACCGCTTAGGTTTTCCCAGGTGTCATGCGCAACTGGCCGGATCGTATGCGGAACAATCCCAAGCGGCGAACCTTTGATGGGTTGGAAAGCCCATGCAGGCAGAACGTGTTGTTCTCCTTTGTTAAAAAGTTTACTGACCCGACCCTTATCTGCGGGTTCGTAAGGATCTTGAGTGATCGGACTTGAGACCCCGGTTTTGGATACCATGCTTACTCCAGCAGCAACTGCTGCCGTAGTAGAACCGATGAACCGACGACGATGAATAGTCATGGGATTTTACGAAGCGTCAGGAGAAATTGACTGATAGATCTTCAATGCAAGATTAGCAAAAGATGAGCGTTGCGATCACCCTAAGGTACAACCGTAGATATAATCACCAAATCAGTACCCCGCAAGAAAACGACCCGAAAAATCCTGCTTTATCCTGAAATTTTCCTTGTGCGCTGAGCGACCGAGATTGCTACAAACCGTTACGCAACCAAATATCCAATGAAATCTAAATCAATCGAATCGGATTCGACGACTCCTGCTACATCCCCTAAAGAGCGCTTTGGAGCGACCCAAGGAAGGCATTTGCTGGATCTCCAAACAAGAGCGCTGCGTGGGTTATCCACCCGCTGGAAAAAACTTTCCGAATCCTTTGCAGTCGATTCCGTAGTCCTGTCCCAGAAAATTTCTGACTTTCAAAGTCAGTTCCGTCTGCAGTCAGGGGAGTTGATCGATCAGCACAAAAAACAACTCCATGAATTGCAAACCCAATGGGACGAGCAAATCGACGAAGCACTTGGCAGATCTGAACTCGGTACCCTCGAAAAGACTCGATGGGAAAATCAAACGCTTAAGACGTTGAAAACCAAACGCAAGGATGCCGAGGCAAAACAAGAATCCGATTATTCCCAAGCCAAATCCAGACTGCATTCGGAACTGGAAAAGTCTCGTGCACTAGCCCGCCAAAACCTCGATCAAACCCTTGCCAAACTCGATGTGCAGAAATCAAGCATCGATGAACTCAGTACCGAAATTCGCGAGTGGGTCGCCTTGAAGACAGGTACTACGCTCTCAAGCAATTCGAATGGAACAAATACGATTCCACCAAGATCGCTGGCACATATCGAATCGCTCAGCGCGATGGCTAAAGAATTCGAAGCGTTAAAAGCAAGCTACATCGAGAAAAAGAAAACACTACAGTCAAACAAAGCAGCAACCATCGTCAGTATCCCTCTTCTGTTTTTCATCGCACTCTTATCCGGCGGAGTCGCTTTTGCAGTCGCATCGATGCTCAAAGCGACGCCCCTGATCCTCGCGATCGCATCCCTTCTGGCCGCAATCCTTGTACCGATACTCCTATACATTGCCGCTCTCCCACTCGTAGCTCGATCGATTCGCTCCTCAGTAAGCGGCTTGCTCGAAGAAGAACAAACCTTAAGTCAATTGCTTGATCGCGGACGAGCGATCGCCGAAGCCACCTTAAAACGTGAATACTCGAAATTTGACAGCCAGTACCAACAGAGCCTTGCGTTGGCCCAGCAAAAGCACCAAGAACTGCTCGCGCAAATCAACACCGATTACCAAACCAAGAAAACGGCTGCAATCGATTCGACGGTTCGAGACAAAGCAAATTTCCGTCAGAAACGCATGGATGCCTTCGAATCCTTGAACCAGCAATTTCCTGAACAAATCAGAGCGCTCAAAGGCGATCAAGACAAGGCTACTGCGAATTTTCAGCAACGCTCCAAGGCGACTCTCGATTCGCTCAATGCAGCCTTTCGCTCGTCCCAACAGTACCTTGCCAAGCGATGGATAGACGGAATTGAATTCCTAAAGAGTCTTGGTAGCAACACCGACAAGTCGATCCAGCGTCGCTTCCCCAATTGGGACGACTCGGCCTTCTCGACCGAAGATTGGAGTCGCGATGAAGCCTCCCTAGCACTTCCGCTTGGTCATTTTCAACCGAACCAAACGATAAGCCCAGACCATCCAGCAAAGAACCGATCCGTTGAGTTTGAAATGCTGCGCCAGCTAGCAGGGAAACTTGAATCGGTCGGCGATCTACCCCTGGTCTATGATCTTATCGGAAAAGGGGGCTTAATCCTGCGAACCGAAGATCCTGAGAGCCGGGAACATGCCCACTTGGTCATGAGGAATTTGCTCTTGAGAGCCATTACGGCATTGCCCGCTGGTATGTTGCAAGTGACGGTGATCGATCCTGAGGGACTCGGAAAGAAATACAGTTGGCTGATGCATCTGGCCGACATCGATCCTGAATTGGTCAATCACAGGGTCTGGACGCAACCGATCCATATCGCAAACCAGCTTGCTCTAACCACGCGTCACATCGAAGACGTTATCCAACAGAGCCTTCGGAACCAATTTCGAAATCTTTACGAATACAATCAAAAGGCAGGGCCGATGGCGATCCCCTACCGTATGATCGTCTGGTCCGGTTTTCCATTCGGACTCGACGATGCATCTTGGCAATCCCTTTGCTCGATCCTATCGTCAGGAAGTCGTTGCGGTGTCGGTGTTCTGATCGACTGGCCTTCCTCGATCCAATGGCCAACGTTCGCCGATACGAGCAAACTAACCGAATTCGCCCTCCTTGCAAACGTTCACAAATCCGACGCCAACGAGTACAAACTGCAAATCGAAATCCCGGAGCTTAAGGCATTCCCTGCTCGCATGGAATCGCCCCCCGACGAGGCGACTGTCGCATCGATCATGCAGAAACATCTTGTTGCCGCTGCGAACATCGGCAAACGGATCGTACCGTTTGAAACAATCGCTTCCCAACCCGAAACGATACATCGTCGCAGTTCCGCAGACGGGCTGGAAATCCCTATCGGAATCTCCGACTCTGGACGGATCCAGTCCTTGGTGCTTGGCGAAGGAACCTCGCAACACGTTTTGATCGCAGGCAAGACTGGATCAGGTAAATCGTCACTGCTTCACACCATGATCAGCAGTGCAGCTCTGGAATACTCACCAGAAGAACTCAGGCTGGTTCTACTGGATTTTAAGAAAGGGGTCGAATTCCAAGTTTACTCGGAACTTCAGCTTTCTCACGCCGATATCATCGGCATCGAAAGCCGTCGCGAATTTGGACTCAGCACGCTTGAATACCTCGATCGAATCCTCAGCGCCCGAGGTGAAGCCTTCCGTCAATGGGGCGTCCAAGATCTACCTAGTCTCAAAAGAAAACATCCTGATGTCCGCTTGCCACGGATTCTTATAGTGATCGATGAATTTCAAGAACTCTTTGTCGAGGATGACAAGCTATCGCAGCAAGCCTCGATGCTGATGGACAGGATTGTTCGCCAAGGGCGATCATTCGGGATGCACCTAGTACTGGCCTCTCAAACCCTCGGAGGAGCTTACTCGTTGCCACGCACCACTCTTGCTCAAATGGCAGTTCGCATCGCGCTGCAATGCGATAGCTCTGATGCAATGCTCATTCTCAGCGAAGACAATACTGCTGCTGAGCGATTGAGGCATTCCGGACAAGGTATCTACAACACGGCAGGAGGAAGGCTCGAAGCCAACCAGAACTTCCAAGTTGCTTATTTGCCCAAGGACGAGCAACTCCAAAGGCTCGGGGAACTCCCCTGGGTACCTGTCCCCTATTCGCCCACAACAAATTCGATAGGTCGACGGGTGGTTTTCGAAGGCCACAAAATGGCCACATGGGACTCGAAAATCCTCCAGTCCAACCTCACCAATATTGCCAAACCATCGATGTCCGTTTGGACCCTCGGTGATAGCGTATCGATTGAACCATCTGTCGTTCGAACCCTACAATCGGCACCAGGTCGAAACGCAATGATTGTATCGAGCCATGATGACCTTGTCGCTTCGCTAGTTGCAAGCTGGATTCAAACCAGTCGGCTCACCGGTGCAGCCGATTCCTTTTGGCTGCTTGACGGCAGTCGAAGCGAAGACGTGCAGATCCAGCGATTGATACATCAAGTAAAACAAGACGGAGATTGTAAGATTTTTGGATCCCGGCAAGTGGAAGAGGCTCTGGGATCGCTCGATGAACTATTGACCCAAAGACTCGCCGAACCTCATGCCCCACACCCAACCTTAGTTCTCTTGATCCTGAACCTAGCCAAATTCCGAGAGCTTAGGCGGGAAGAGGATTACTCGTTTTCAAGTTCAGATGGACCCGCGAAACCCGATGCAGTTTTAGCCAAATTGCTTTCGGATGGACCCGGGGTTGGAATTCACATTTGCCTTTGGTCCGATTCCGTTTCAACGCTCACTCGATGGCTCTCTCGCGGATCGATACGAGACATAGAACTTCGAGTCCTAGGTCAAATGTCCGCGAATGATTCCAATCAATTGATCGACAACAACCAAGCAAACCGATTGGATCGCAACGTGATGCTCGTCCACGATGATGCCGACGGCAAAGCGACCAAGTTCCGTCCCTTCAGCTTCGACAGTATCCTCGGTAGCTGAAGTGTTTTATTTCTTCGAATTTCGATCGTCGCTGCTGCTAGGTTTGCTGGCCGTTCTCGGTTCAACCTTGGTAGACACGACGCGATCTTCAAGCCTCGAAGAATACTCGAGCAAGCTTCCTGGTCCAGAAAACGAGACGACTTGATGATCCCAAGCCAGTTCCTTGGAGATCATCCGGCCAGCGTCGATATCGAATTGAATCGTACCGTTGCTCAGTTGCTGCATCACCTGCGCTTCCTCGGTTGGATCATTGACCGGGGATAGTGGTTCGCTACGCACTGAGATCGTTGCCACTCCAGCGCTTACCTTCTCCAACCTGAAAAACTCTCTAAATTTAACCATCCGCGATGTTCCATCCTTGCGGTCAATCCTCAACTCCCGTGGGATTTCCCATGTTGCACCGATCGATACGGAGCTTTCTGGCAACGGCAAAGTGATATCTCCCATCCCCATGTGAGGCGGATCTTTGGAATCGCTTCGCGCTACCACCAAGCCACGCGCATCGATGCGGATCGTCGACACCACCTTACCGACCGTGTCGAGCGCTCCTGCAAACTGCACCGGTACCTGTTCGGCTGGCTCCTTGGTGTTGTAACGAATCTCCTCGCTGGAACCAAATTGCTGGCTCAAGTCGATCGCTTCGACGATGTACTCAAAGGTTGTTCCTTTTTCGTCGGCTTCTAACACCCGCCAAGCCTTGTCGGTGATCGTGCGACTCGATGCGTCCTGGAGAACCGAGTTGATCCTTGTGATGTTCTTAGACAAGTGAGTGACCTCACTTCTGAGAACCAAGCCAGGTTCAAAGCGGTATCTCAAAAGGTATTTCTCTGCCTCCTCAGATGCCGGTGTCTCCTTGAGCGTTTTCGGCTCCACCTTACGCAGCTTGGTTCCGTCTTGCGTTACGATCTCATCAGAATCGATCGCCGCAGGCTTTTGTGGTGTCTCCTGAGTCTTGGCCGGCGTTGCCTTAACGGGCTTCTTGCCCCGACCTGACTGTGCCAACGTATCGGTGCCAGCCAAGCATAGAAATCCAAACACCAAAATACCGTACACGAGCGCACGCATTCGAAGGTCTCCGTACCAATACTACTGAAACTACCTATCGGAACGATAGCAAACTCGATCTCTGGGAGTCAAGACAATTTGAAATTGGCATCAATCCTGGAAAAAGACCTTATCGGCTGTCTTGCCTAAAATCGCTTTCTTCTCATTTTCATCGAGAAAATCGGCGTGCGTCGCGATGAGCGCAAACGAAGAAGCATAAGAATGTGGGCCCTGGACCTGATAGGGGCAATCGCTTCCCCACATCAGCCGATTCGCCGAAAAGGCATCTCTCAGTTGCTTGATCATTGGCAGAAGATCCTTGTAAGGCTCTTTCTTCTGTCCGAGAGCATAGAAAGCCGATGTTTTGACATAGACTTTATCGAAGCGTGATAACTTGCAGAGCCTTTCCAAATCTCTTTGATCAGCCTCTCCACGCATTCCAATCCTAGAGAAATGATCGATGACAATCCTCGTGTTGGGATACTTAGTCGCCATCCTTTCAATGGTAGGGAGCACTTCTGGGTCGGACAACAAGCAGATCGCTTGCTGAGTTTCCGCCGCTGTCTTGAACATCGCGTCGATCCCTGGGCTGCTATCCCAAGTGGCTACATTCTTTGCGTTCGCATAGAGACGAAATCCTCGAACCCCTCGTCGTTTCAGATCGAACATCTTGGCTGCCACTTCCGGTGCATCATGATCAATGATCGCAACCCCCCGAAAAACCTTTGGCCATCTGCTGATGCAATCGAGCATGTAGCTGTTATCAAATCCAAAGAAACTCATCTGAATAAGCACAACTCTTTGAACATCTTCCTTTTGACCTAGTTGAATGATTTCCTCCGGCGTGAATGCTTCTGGTTCAACATCCGCAGGAGTGAATTTTGAATCCAGTGGATATTTCTCTGTAAGCTTTGGCCAAACATGAACATGGGAATCAACATAATCCCCCGATGGTCTCGCCAGAAAACCACTCGCTTGGGTAACCTTCAACTGGCTTGCTATACCGGCACCGATAGCCACAGATCCAGCACCAAAGATCAACCTCCTACGACTGACTCGACTTGGCATTTCAAAACTCCTGAATCATTCTTTGATAATATTCAAACGCGGCTCGAACTTGTTGGATATCGACGAACTCACATTCAGTGTGCGCTTGGTCAATGCTCCCAGGCCCAAAAATAATGGTTTCGATACCTAAAGCCCGAATCTGGGTGCCATCGGAACCATAAGCGACCCCTTCGACCTGATCACTATATCCCATTTCATCGAGGACACGACAAGAGAGACGAGCAATCTGAGCGTCAGCAGGTGTTTCCAGGCCCGCATCATAGAGCATGGGCGATTCCATTTCGAAATCAGAGCCTGGAATCGCTCGTGAAACCGTATCAACGACCGCTTGGTAACCGGATAAAACTTCTTCCAGTTTTTCCTGCGGTAAAAGCCTCCGGTCGATCTGGATGGCACAACGATCAGGCACAAAGTTGACTTGCACTCCACCTTCAATGAGTCCGACATTTCCCGTTGCACAACCCAAGAGAGGATGCTGTATTTCTGCAAGTGATCGATGGTAATTTTGCAAAGCGACCAGCAAGTGGCCCATATGTTCGATGGCATTAATCCCCAAGTGAACCTTGGAACTATGGGCCTGTTTGCCTTTAGCGATAATTCGCCAACGCAAGACTCCCTTGCTCGCAACGACGGTCTTCAATTCCGTTGGCTCGGCGACGATCGCCGCAGTCGCCTCGAGCGTCTCGCAAAGTTTCTTAACGCCGAGACAAGAAAACTCCTCATCGATGACGCTTGCAACTAAGATCGAACTCTTGGGAATCACTCCCTGTTGCTTCGCGTTGGCTACTGCGGCCATCATGCATGCCAATCCCGCCTTGGTATCACAAGAACCCCGTCCGTAGAGTTTCCCCTGCGAAATTTTTGGGTCGAACGGTGGGATCGTCATCCCTGCCACAGACACCGTATCCATGTGCGCTTCGAGCAGCAACCGTCTTTTGGTGTCCATGCCAGGTAACTCCGCGATGACGTTGTCTCTACCCGGAAGTACGTTTTGTCGACGATTTTCGATTCCATGGGTGTTCCAAAAACTCTCAACAAAATCTGCAAGACCTCCTTCACCCGGCCCTCCAGGATAAAACGCATTGACACTGTTGATGCGAACGAGTTGCTCTAGTATGTGAATCGGATCGATGGTCATATTGGAAAACTGCCTAGACGAATGAAGTTGCCTGCTATGCCAAGCAATCTTACCAAATGATTTTCTTCCTGCTTCAAAAAAGTCCCGCCTGAGGGCTCACGATAGGAGCCTAAGTTCGACTACAATGCACCCTTCAAAACACGATTTTTAGACCCACATTACTCCGCTTTTGACAAAGCTCTTATGGTTCGCAGTTACCACTCGATTTGCAATACAATTTCCCTAGCTGTATCGCTTGCTTTGATCGCTATCCATGCGGCTTTTGCTCAAGAACCAAAGAGCAATCTACTGTATCCGAAATCGAAGGTGGTAGAACAAGTCGACGACTACCATGGAACCAAGGTCAACGATCCGTTTCGTTGGCTTGAGGATGTCGACTCTGAGGATACAAAAACCTGGGTCAGCGAGCAAAACAAGCTGACCTTCGATTATCTCGAAAGCATTCCTGCCCGAACTCGGTTCAAGCAACGACTAACTCAGTTGTGGAACTTTGAACGTTATGGATTGCCACGTCAGTACGGTCAGACGTACTTCTACACCTACAACAATGGCCTTCAAAATCAAAACATCCTTTACACTGCCCAGTCGATCGACGAAGTTGGACTTACGAATCAAAAACTCCTCCTGGATCCCAACCTGCTCAGTCAAGATGGAACCGTCGCACTCAGCGGATACGTCCCAAGCGATGATGGGAAATACTTAGCCTACGGAGTGGCGGAGTCTGGAAGCGACTGGAATGTTTGGCGCATCAGGGATGTCGTCACCGCGAAAGATCTTCCAGAGACCATCCGCTGGGTGAAATTCAGTTCCGTCGCCTGGACCAGCGACAATCTTGGATTTTTCTATAGCCGATACGATGAGCCAAAAGAGAACGAATTCACCGGCGTGAATTACTTCCAGAAGCTTTATTACCACCGCGTAGGGACTGAGCAAGCCCAAGACATCCTTGTGTACGATCGCTCTGATCAAAAGGAATGGGGGTTTGGCGGAAGCGTCTCGGATGACGGAAAATATCTGGCGATCTCCGTCTGGCGTGGAACCGAAAAAAAGAATCTTTTCTTCTACGCACCGATCGCCGATGGCAAGATCCCGACAAAGGATCAAGTCGTCGAGCTTATCCCTGAATTTACCGCAGATTGGCAATTCCTCGGGAATGATGGTAAACGATTCTATTTTGAAACCGACGATTCCGCACCTAAGCATCGAGTTATCGCAATCGATCTGGACAACCCGAACCCGAAGAACTGGAAAACGCTCGTCCCAGAAACAGATCATTCGATCGAAAGTTCGAGCTTGCTCGGGAATCGCTTCCTGATTCACTACATCCAAGATGCCACGAGTACCGTTAAGGAATATTCGATCGAAGGTAAACCAGGGCAAGAGCTAAAGATCCCGTCGCTTGGGACTGTCGCAGGACTTGAGGGCAAGCGTTCCACAAAGGAAACCTTCTTCTCGTTTACCAATTACATCACACCTCCGACTGTTTTTAAACTCGACTTGGAATCGCTCGAATCCACCACATGGAAATCGCCAAAACTAGAATTCGATCCGGCGAATTTTATCACAGAGAGAATTTTTTACACCAGCAAGGATGGAACCCGCATTCCGATGATCCTTTCGAGGAAGAAAGGGAGCGAAAAGAATGGGCAACTGCCGACGATCCTCTACGGATATGGAGGCTTCAACATCTCCATCACGCCAAACTTCTCGCCAGCCAACCTCGCCTGGATGGAGCAAGGTGGAATGTACGCTGTGGCCAACTTAAGAGGCGGTGGTGAGTACGGTCGAGACTGGCATGAATCGGGGATGCTGGACAAGAAGCAGCGAGTTTTCGATGATTTCATCTCAGCGGCAGAGTACTTGATCAAGGAGAATTACACCAGTAGTTCGAAACTTGCGATATCAGGTCGAAGCAACGGCGGCCTTTTGGTTGGAGCCACGATGACTCAGCGCCCAGATTTATTCGCCGTAGCATTACCCGCTGTCGGTGTCATGGACATGTTGCGATTCCATCAATTCACCATCGGTTGGGCTTGGGTAAGCGAGTTCGGAAGCTCCGAAAATCCAAATCAATTCCAAACACTCTTGAAGTACTCTCCGTTGCATCGTTTAACACCCGGTACACGGTATCCCGCAACACTCATCACTACCGGTGATCATGACGACCGCGTTGTGCCGGGCCATTCCTACAAGTTCGCTGCGAGACTCCAAAGTTGTCAAAGCGGTACACGGCCCACGTTGATACGCATCGAAACCAGTGCTGGCCACGGTGCTGGTACCCCCGTCGCAAAACTGATCGATACAGCCGCAGACACCTTAGGTTTCGTGTGGGAAAATTTCGGCCTCGAGTAGTTGAGAACGTCCTTAGCGTGCACGCATCGCAAATTCTATTTGAAGACAA